>Ga0213868_10000844_pt1 | contig 29842 bp, 29 predicted proteins | sample PICome_9_FD_160087 | JGI IMG/M metagenome (GOLD analysis project Ga0213868, IMG submission 160087) | Coastal seawater microbial communities near Pivers Island, North Carolina, United States - PICO127 | ecosystem: Environmental > Aquatic > Marine > Coastal | place: USA: North Carolina... | reverse complement strand
AAGTTATAACCAGTTTATATAAAGCCCCTCATCTTGAGGGGCTTTTTGTTTATATTAGCGCTTTATTTAAAACAAGATTAAAAATATTATGGAGAAAATTAAAAATGTGATTTCTTTTGTAGAGAATCTTCTTGGAAAACTTAGAAAGCTTTTTGTAAACACCCTTACAGTGCTTTTTTTAATGCTAATAACATTTGGTTTTCTTTTCAGTCTGGGGGAGTCTTTGTTTGAATCTGATAAAGTTGAGACTGAGGATCAGATTTTATACTTAGAGCCAAAAGGAGTGATTGTGGATAAAGCAATTTTAACAAATGATCCTTTTGAAGAATTTGAGATTTTTGAGAGCTCCATTAATCAGATTGAGTTAGAAAAATTTTTAAAAATTATTAAAAATGCTGGAACAGACGATGATCTCAAAGCTATTTATCTTGATGTTGACGGCTTAAGCGCTTATTACACTTCTGCGTTAAAAATAGCAGACGCTCTATATGAAGCAAGAGAAAATGGTAAAGAGATTATTGCTTTTACAAGCGGCCTGGGAACTACAGGATATCTCATGGCTTCACAAGCGACTGAGATAATTTTGGAAAAAGACACTTATGAACCAGTGCTTCCATTTGGGTTCAGCAGAGTAAGGCTATATCAAAAAGATTTCTTTGAAAACATTAAAGTTAATATGAATGTTTATGCTGCAGGTGATTTTAAATCAGGCCCCGAAGGTTATACAAGAAACGACATGTCTGAAACTGATAGGTTTGCTTGGTTAGAGTTTATAACCCCGATTTGGGAAAAATATAAAAGCAAAATGGAGATTGGGAGAGGCTTCGAGTCAGGAAGAATTCAGTATATCGGAGACAATTACCCTTTACTTGTCTCTGAAAATAATGGTGACAACAATGAAACATCTCTCACAACTGGTCTTGTTGACAAGCTGATGTCAGAGCAAGAAACAAGAAATTATCTGATTGAAAAATATGGTAGTGAAGAGGAGTACGAGAGGCCTGAGGGAATTTCAGGAAGAGAATATCTGTCTACACTAAAAGATGAAGACATAAGCAATAAACAAAAAAGAGTTCAAGAAAAAAACAAGATTGCTATTATTCATGTTGAAGGAGCAATTGTAACTGGCAATATAGGTTTCAATACTGCTGGCTCAGGAGGCATTGTAAAAAAAATTAATAAAGCAAGAGATGATGAAAATGTAATAGGTATTGTTCTAAGGGTTAATAGTCCAGGGGGTGATGTCTATGCATCTACAATGATTACAAATGCTTTGGAGGAGTTTCAATCTACGGGAAGGCCCGTAATAACATCCATGGGAGATATCGCTGCATCTGGCGGGGTTTGGGTAACCACTACATCAGAAGAAATTTGGGCTGAAAATACTACTCTAACAGGATCAATTGGTGTCTACGGCGTTTATCCAGATTTATCTCCTTTAGCAAAATGGGCGGGGATTAATTATGACGGTATAAGCATGACAAAAGCTGGAGAAATTTATGATGTGAGAAGAGGAATGAATGAAGAGATTAATAAGCAATTCAGAGAAGGTATAGAAAACTTCTATAAAGATTTTGTTACTAAGGTTGCTAATAATAGAGAAATGGACTTCTCGGAAGTTCTTAAAGTTGCTGGTGGAAGAATATGGAGAGGTGATAAAGCCCTTGAATTAGGTTTAGTCGATAAGCTAGGCTCTTTAGACGATGCTATTAATTCTATGGTCACAAAACTTGAGCTAGAAGACTATAAAGCTTTCTCTTATAATAATGAGGTTGAATTTGAGGATTATTTAAATTCATTGATACAGGGCATGGTTCCGACTCAAATCCAAGGTTTATTGAATGAAATTAGCGGCTTGAACAGGATGTTCCTGTCTGAAAAAGAAAGATATATAGTTGCTTATTGTTTTGATTGTGGCTTAAGAAGTTTTGAATAACTTCTCTAAAAGAATCTATAATTAAAAAGTCACCTTAGTTGTTTTGTTTTTTTAACTCTTCATAGAACCCTGCCTGTGCAACCGAATATCTAGGTACTAACCAAGCCCACCAAATAAATAAAGTGAAAACACCTGCAAATAAATAAAGTGCAGCTTCAAGATAAAGCATGAACAGTTGCAACTTATGCCCCCTCATCATCTTTTCACTCTTGTTAAAAGCCTCTATTACTTCTACGTCGGGATCATCAGCAAGTATAAAGAACACCTGTGAATACATTAAAGCTAAAATTATACCAGGGACAATAAGCAAGATAAAGCCAAGCGTAATTGCCGCCACTAGAATAAGTATAAAAACAATAGGCTTTAGGCCATTAAAGCGGCTGAATATTGTTAAGTAATTAACCTCGTCTCCTTTATAAAGACCAATACAATATACAGCTAATCCTAGCTGAATATATGCAGACACACATGTCACCACTATGTTTAAAATAACATTTTGTGGAGCGAAAGAAAGTACTATTTGAGGTAAAGCAGAAGCTAAAAAAATACAGGCAAAAACTTCCACAAATGAGTCTTTTAAAAGAGGTTTTGTTTTTTCAACTAATTCACGGTTTGTTTTCATAAGACAATTTTAGTCAAAGTATGAATATATATTAAAAAAACAAAAACTATTTAAGCTTGATGCTTATGTCTTTGTCGGAAGTCATCTTAAAAACACTCTTTTTAAATGATGGACCAAATGTCATTGACGGATTATTTGAAAAACCATATGGTTCAATCGGAACACCAAATAATCCAGCTGTTTCTAAAAGTCCACTGTTATTTTCATCGTGGTATACCGAAACAGCATAATTTCCTTTTTCTATGTTTTCTATTTTTAAGGAAACCGCTTCATCTTCAACAACTACTATTTTTGAGAACGCGCATGATTTTAAGAAATCATCTTTTTGATCGGTTACACAAACACGTAAAACACCCTTTATGTTTTTAAAGCTAGCTACTTTTATCTTTAAGGTGAAGCTATTTTTTTTAGACTGTGAATAACCACCAAACACAGTTAACATTGCGCATGTTAAAAAGAGAAGTTTAAGTTTTCTCATCCCACAAATTAATTGTCTGTAACATTTCTTTTGGGCGCTCTTTTCCTGGGCCAAATTGCTTGTTTTCCAGTTCTTGGACTTACAGGCATTATCCTTTTTTCTCTTGATGCCTTGCTTTCATCTTCACTAGCCATATAGGTAAGGATTGCGGTTAAAATCACATTGCTTCTAACGTCATCAAAAATTATTTTATCATAAGTATCTATATTCGTATGCCATGTATAGTCTCTGTATGACCAATCAAGAGAGGATAGGCTAAACGCAGGCACTCCAGCCGCTACAAATGAAGCATAGTCGCTGCCACCACCGCCAGGCATTCCTGGAAAATCAGTTTTAATATGTTTTTTAATTTCACCTGGGACGGGGAATAGCCATTTAGAAACATACTCATAAGAGTTTAAAAATCCTTGACCGCTAATATTAATAACCCTACCTGTTCCGTTGTCTTGATTAAAAAGAGCTTGAGTGTTATCTACGATTTCAGGAAAATCTTCAACAAATGCTCTTGAGCCATTTAATCCGCCTTCTTCAAATCCCCAGTGACCAACCAGAATTGTTCTTTTTGGGTTTGGGTAAATAGCCTTTAATATCCTCATGGTCTCCATCATCACTATAGTTCCAGTTCCATTATCTGTAGCTCCAGTTGCACCATCCCAGGAATCAAAGTGAGCTGATAAAATCACGTATTCATCAGGCTTTTCCACACCTCTTATTTCAGCAAGTGCGTTAAACGTAGGAACAACACCTAGGTCTTCTGATGTCGAAACAACTCTTATTTCAGGACCAGCACCACTTTTAACCATTCTATATAACATAGAATAATCTTCCAGCCTTAAGTCAATGTTTGGAATTGTTTTTGTGCCAGCACTAAAAATTCTATTTGCACCAAATCCTCCTGCCCAATTACTTGATAAAATTCCTGCAGCCCCTGCTTCTTCTAGTGTTTTTATTATGTTTCTTCTATTAACCCCCATTTTTCTATAATTGGCATTCCATTTTCTTGAGGCTTCAATTTTGTCTTTTTTCATTTTTTCAAAAGACTCTGGGGTTGCAAATTTTTCCCAATTATATTCTGGCCTTCCAGTTATTTGATTCATGCTACTTAAAACAAACTTCCCCTTAATTGTTTTTAGCCAAGCATTAAACTCCTCTTTATTGTCAACTTCAGGAATTACTGCTAATCCAGCTGTTATTCCCTTTTGAGAAGTAGAAGGGCTGTAAGCTAACTGCATTCCAGAAAGAGTTCTAACTCTTGGAGAGACTAAATCTACGTGCGTAATTCCTCTTTCCCATCCTTGCCATTCTCCAAACTCGTGGATTCTAGCGTCAATTCCCCAGCCTGCATATCTTTGTAATGCCCAATCACCAGCGTTTTTCATTTGAGGTGTTCCAGTTAGTCTAGGCCCAACAACATCTAATAATTCGTGAGCGAGAATTTCAAGATGAGAATTATCCGTAGCCTCGGCAACAATATTTTTAATTATATCATCTTGAGCTTTAACAGAAAAAGAAACGATTAATAGAAGTATATAAAGTGAGTTTTTCATTTATCAAGTTTTAGAGATAGGAAGATATAAAATTTATTACAATATAAATTTCAAGACCATCCAGAAAAGGCTTGTTTTAAAAATATAAGAATTAGAGAAATTAACTAATAACCTCTTTTATTTTCACCATAGCCAATCTTTCTCATACGCAAAGAGCTAGGTGTAACCTCTAAGTATTCATCTACTTGAATAAACTCCATGCTTTCTTCTAGAGAGAAGTCAATCTTTGGCTCAATTTGAACAGCTGCATCTGTGCTTTGGGTTCGCATGTTAGTAAGCTTCTTTCCTTTGATAACATTAATACTTAGATCATCGTTTCGAGTGTTCTCCCCAATAACCTGCCCTTTATATATTTCAGCACCAGGAGAGATAAAAAACCTACCCCTGTCTTGAAGCTTGTTAATAGAGAAAGCTGTTGCGACCCCAGCTTCCATTGAAATTAAAGAACCTTTCATTCTTTCAGGAATATTACCCTTAATAGGACCATACTCTCTAAATCGATGAGTCATCACAGCGTTACCAGCAGTAGCTGTTAAAATATTATTTCTTAATCCAATCAATCCTCTTGAAGGTATGTCAAATTCAAGGTGTTGTAAAGACCCTTTAGGCTCCATAACTAACATATCACCTTTTCTTTGACTTACAAGCTCAATGGCTTTTCCAGAAAACTCGTCAGGAACATCAATTACAAGAGACTCCATTGGCTCACATTTTACCCCGTCAATTTCTTTATAAATCACCTGTGGTTTTCCAACTTGAAGCTCAAAGCCTTCTCGTCTCATTGTTTCAATTAGAACAGATAAATGAAGAATTCCTCTTCCATATACATTAAACTTATCTTCGGTTGGACCGTCGTCAACTTTTAGAGCTAAATTTCTTTCTAGTTCAGCGTATAGCCTATCTCTTATATGTCTTGAAGTAACATATTTACCTTCTTTCCCAAAAAAAGGAGAGTTGTTTATTGTAAACAACATGCTCATTGTAGGCTTGTCAATAGCAATTCTTGGAAGCTCTTCAGGAGATTCAAGATCTGCAATAGTATCGCCAATTTCAAAATCTTCTATACCAACAATTGAGCAGATATCTCCAGATCTTGCTTTTTTAACTTGCACCTTTCCCATCCCTTCAAAAACATGGAGTTCTTTTATTCTTACTTTCTTTTTTACGCCATCAGCCTTACATAATATATAATCTTTTCCCTCTAGAAGATCCCCACGAAAGATTCTTCCAATAGCAATTTTACCTACAAACTTTGAATAATCTAAAGATGTAATTTGCATTTGAGGGTCACCCACATTATAGGGCGCTTCGGGAATTACTTCAACAACAGCATCTAAAAGAGGTTGAATGTTATCTGTTTTTTCTTTCCAATCTAGACTCATCCAGCCTTCTTTGGATGACCCAAAGAGAGTAACAAAGTCCAATTGATCTTCACTAGCATCTAAGCTAAACATTAAATCAAATATTGCTTCTTGAACAATGTCAGGGGTACAGTTTTCCTTATCAACCTTATTAACAACAACAATTGGCTTCAACCCCAGTTCAACAGCTTTTCCTAAAACAAATCTTGTTTGAGGCATGGCACCTTCAAACGCGTCAACTAATAATAAAACTCCATCAGCCATCTTCAACACCCTCTCTACTTCACCTCCAAAATCAGAGTGGCCAGGCGTATCAATAACATTAATTTTTACACCTTTATATACAACAGAAACATTTTTTGAAAGGATAGTTATTCCTCGTTCACGTTCTAAATCATTATTGTCAAGCAACAACTCCGTTCTTTCTTTACGATCATCAAGAACCTTACAATGATCAATAATTTTATCTACTAAAGTAGTCTTACCGTGATCTACGTGGGCTATAATTGCAATATTTCGAATAGAATCCATAGGTTGTCTAAAGCTGGCAAAAATACTCTAATTTATTTCTTCCAAAGAGTAAAACGAGAATCTTATTAAAATTTTTTGAAGTTTATCTTTTAAAACGCCTCTTATTTTTTCTTGATTTTCCAGATCGTTTATTTGAGTTTTTTTGACTGGAGTTTTTTTTCTTTTTAGCTGGCTCAGGAACTATATTTGGGTCTAATTCAAACCCTTCCGCTATAGATGAAGGAATTTTAAGTTTAATTAACTTTTCAATATCCTCTAAATAAGCGTATTCATCAATAGAAACTAATGATATCGCTTCTCCGTTGCTTCCTGCTCGTCCAGTTCTTCCAATTCGGTGGACATAATCTTCGGGAATATTGGGTAATTCAAAATTAACAACGTGCGGAAGAAGAGGAATGTCTATTCCACGAGCAGCAATATCTGTGGCTACTAACACATTTACAGACCCATCTTTGAATCCTGCTAATGCGGCCGTTCTTGCAGTCTGACTCTTATTGCCATGAATAGCCTTTGCGTTTATACTAAAGCTAATCATCTTTTTGCATAAATTATTTGCACCATGTTTGGTCCTAGTAAAAACCAACACCTGTTCCCACTCTCCTTCAATAATTAATTTGATTAGTAGTTCTGATTTTCGTGCTCTATCAACTTTAAAAACACTTTGAATGATAGCCTCTACGGTTGTATTTCCAGGGCTTACATCTATCTGTGCAGGGTGATTAAGAATTCCCTGAGCTAAACTTTTAATTTCTCTAGAAAATGTTGCTGAAAACATTAGGTTTTGACGAACATTGGGGAGTAGACTAATGATGTTTGAAATTTCACGATGAAATCCCATATCTAACATTCTGTCCGCCTCATCAAGAACTAATATTTCCACTTTATCAAAAAATAAAACTTTTTGTCTGTATAAATCAAGCAACCTACCGGGAGTAGCAACTAATACATCAATGCCTTTATTTATTTTTTTAACCTGAGGCTTTTGGTTAACTCCTCCAAAAACAACTGTTGACTTTAAGTCTGAAAACAAACTATATTCTTGAACATTTTCATATACCTGAGAGGCTAACTCTCGAGTTGGAGTAAGAATCAATGCTCTAACAGATCTTGATGGATGGTGTTTTTGTTTTGAAAGACGCTGTAATAAAGGCAAAGTAAAGCCTGCAGTTTTTCCGGTTCCTGTTTGAGCAGAAGCAAGAATGTCTTTCCCTTTTAAAATTTCTGGAATCGCTTTAGCTTGAATGGGGGTAGGCTCAGAATAGCCTTTTTCTTCAATAGCTTTTACAAAAATTGAGTTTAATCCTAAATCAGAGAATTTCATAGAGGGTATTAGTGTTTTTTTGAGGCAAAACTTTTCAAAGATAACGAATTGAAAGCTGAGCCTGCTAATTATTTTTGTATCAAGCAAACTATATCCTAAGCATAAGTAAAAACTATGGTAATTAACCAAAACTAATAGATGCTAAGAAAGCACTTGTAAGTAATTTTTAAAAAGTATAATTTTGATTATTAAATAAGGTATATGGAAAATTATAAAAACAACGGATCCTCAGAGAATGGAGAATCTACAGGAAAGTGCCCTTTTGTGCACGGAGGGTCTACATCTCCAACAACCTCACCACTAAAATGGTGGCCAAAAAGACTTAATCTTGACATTCTTCATCAACATGATGAAAAGACAAACCCATACTCTAATGATTTCAACTATAGAGATGAAGTTAAAACACTGGATTATAAAGCACTTGAAAAAGAGATGCATGAATTAATGACTACGCCACAATCATGGTGGCCTTCTGACTGGGGACACTATGGGGGGCTGATGATAAGGATGGCATGGCATGCTGCAGGAACATATAGGGTTGCTGATGGACGAGGTGGAGCGGGAACAGGGAACCTTAGATTTGCACCCTTAAACTCATGGCCAGATAATGGAAATCTTGATAAGGCAAGAAGATTATTATGGCCGATTAAAAAGAAATATGGTAATAAAATAAGCTGGGCAGATTTATTTATTCTGTCAGGAAATATAGCTTATGAAAGTATGGGCCTGAAAACATTCGGCTTCTCTTATGGAAGAACAGATACTTGGCAGCCTGAAATTGATATATATTGGGGACCTGAAGATGAAATCATGGCACCAAGTGAAAACAGATATGCAGATTTAGAGGATCCATCAACATTAGAAACACCATTAGGAGCTACGCATATGGGATTAATATACGTTAATCCTGAGGGTGTAAATGGAAAACCAGATCCAATGAAAACTGCGCTTCAAGTAAGAGAAACTTTTGCTAGAATGGCAATGAATGATGAAGAAACTGCAGCATTAACTGCTGGAGGACACACTGTAGGAAAAGCACATGGTAACGGGGATGCTTCTAAGTTAGGGAAAGAGCCTGAGGGAGCTAATATTGAGGATCAAGGATTTGGATGGATAAACCCTACACTTGCAGAAAAAGGAGTAGTAACAAGTGGATTAGAAGGTGCTTGGACTACAAACCCTACCAAATGGGATAATGGCTATTTTGAAATGCTCTTTAACCACGACTGGGAATTACAAAAAAGTCCAGCTGGTGCTTGGCAGTGGGAGCCTGTTAATATATTGGAGGAGGATAAACCTGTTGACGCAACCAATCCGTCAATAAGAAATAATCCAATAATGACAGATGCGGATATGGCTATGAAGATGGATCCTATTTATAAGGAAATATGTTTAAAGTTTAAAAATGATCAAGAATATTTTTCAGACACATTTGCAAGGGCTTGGTTTAAACTTACACATAGAGATATGGGGCCAAAAACAAGATATATTGGACCAAGTTTCCCTAAAGAAGATTTAATATGGCAAGATCCAGTTCCCACAGGTAACAAAAATTATAATGAAGATGATATCAAAAGTAAGATTTCTAATTCTGGATTGTCAATTTCTGATCGAGTATCAGTAGCTTGGGATAGCGCTAAAACTTTCAGAAGTTCTGATTTAAGAGGGGGTGCAAATGGAGCAAGGATAAGCTTATCTCCTCAAAAAGATTGGGATGTAAACGAGCCTGAAAGACTTTCAAAAACTCTTTCAGTTTTGAAAACAATTTCTTCAGAAACAGGAATAAGTTTGGCAGACACAATCATTTTAGCCGGAAACCTTGCAATTGAGGAAGCAGCTTTAGCAGCAGGATATAATTTGACAATTCCATTTAAAAGAGGTAGAGGTGATGCTTCACAAGAAATGACGGATGTAAACTCATTTTCAAATCTTGAGCCAGAAGCGGATGCGTTTAGAAATTGGTTTAGTGGTAAAGCTAAATCAAGTCCTGAAGAATTAATGGTAGATCAAGCACAACTTTTAGGTTTAACAGCTCCTGAAATGACTGTTCTTGTTGGCGGTATGAGAGTGCTGGGGGCTAACCACATTGACAATAAATCTGGAATTTTTTCAGATAATGAGGGTGTTTTATCTAATGACTTTTTTGTTAACCTAACGGATATGAATAATAAATGGACTATTGTTGATGATAACAATTACGAGGTAAGAGATAGACATTCAGGAGAACTTAAATGGACTGCTTCATCTGTTGATTTAGTTTTTGGATCAAATTCAATTTTAAGATCATATGCAGAACTATATGCTCAGGACGATAATAAAGAAAAGTTTGTTAATGATTTTGCTAGTTCATGGTCTAAAGTTATGAATGCAGATCTTTTTTAAACTTTTTTTAAAGCCATCGGTCTAACCAATATATAGGCATATTTCCATATGCAAACTGGTTATTTAGATAATGGCCTAGTCTTCTAATAGGAGACTAGGTCATTTTTTGTCAGATAATTTTCTATATTTAAAGCTCACAATAAATCACAGTCATGAAAAAACCTCTATTAAACCTTATTATTTCAGCTCTTCTTCTTACAACTACCTCTATGTACTCGCAAGAATTAATTGTTAAATCTAATCTAGAAAATTTAACAATGAGAGTTGGGGAAACATTTAAGCCAACATCTTTTGCCGAAGATCTTCAAGGTCAGAAAACTTTGTGCCAGGCAGTTATTTATTATAACAAGAAAGGTGTCTTCAGCACAGCCAAAGCAGTCACTGTGAACAGGGAGAAAGGAACAATTAGAGCTAATGAGCCAGGAACCCACGAAATTGTAGCACTATGTATAGGTCAAGAAGGTCAAAGATTAAGCAGAACCTTTCCAGTTCAAGTTGATTTCCCAAAGGCAAAAGAAATAAAGATTACACTAGCTTCAGCAAAAGTTTACGAAGGTTCATACATCCCTCTCGAATTTGAAGTGGTTGATGAAATGAATTTTACAAGAAAAAATGAATTTTTTCAGTTAAGCTCAGGCTCTGAAAACATTCAGATTGATGCATTTAATAATGTTAAAGCAGTATCTCCGGGAAAAGCAATCCTCTCTGCCTCATTTGACGATATATCAACGTCTTTAACTATTGATGTTTTAAGTAATCCAATTAATAAATTAGAACTTAAAGCTAGTTTAGATGTTTCGCGAACAGGTGATGTTGTTAATTATGAAGCAGTAGGTTATGATATAAATGGAAACCTGCTTGAAGGGCTACCTTTTACTTATACCTTTTCTGGAAAAGCTATTGACAAATCAAATAATGCATCAGGTTTAATAATGAATGACGGAAGGTTTGTTGCGGATGTGATAGGTGATTATATGATTTCAGCTAGCCTTGGAACTAGCTCAGCATCTAGACCACTAAAAGTTGTTGGAAGAGGAGTTGAAAGAGAAGTTTTAAAAGTTGGAAAAGGAGTTGTGTCTGATAAACACACTTCTGATTTTTGGGTTTTTGAAGGAGTTGATGGAAGAGATTATGCAGTAACTGGTACTTGGGGAGCAGATGGGACATCTTTCTTTTGGGATGTAACTGATCCAGCAAATATTAAAAAAATTGACAGTGTAAAGGTCGATGCTAGAACGGTAAACGATGTAAAAGTTTCTCAAGATGGAAGAATTTCTGTGATAGGGAGAGAGGGAGCTTCAGATAGAAAAAACGGAATAATAATTCTGGATGTATCTAATCCATATGACGTTAAGATTCTTTCTGAATACACAAAAAACCTAACAGGAGGTGTTCATAATGTTTTTATAGATAATGACCATGTTTATGCCCTTAGTGGAAGTCAAAGGTATTTTGTTATTAATATAGAAGATCCTAAGAATCCTGTAGAGGTTGGAATGTTTGAGGTTGGCAAGGAAGGACAATCTATTCATGATGTATGGATTGAGGATGGAATCGCATATTCCTCTAACTGGAGAGATGGAGTCTATTTGGTTGACGTTGGAAATGGAATTGCAGATGGTTCACCATCAAACCCTGTTGCTTTTGCAAACTATGATTACGCAACTGGAGCACACCACGCGACATTCCCATTTAAAAGTAAGTCTACAGGAAAATTTTACACAGTTCTGGGGGATGAAATTTTTCCAGACGGCGTAGATGAAAACAACCCTAACATAACTGCAGGATTTCTTCACTTTGTTGATTTTTCAGACTTAGATAACCCAGTAGAGGTTGCAAAATATGAGCTACCAGGACAAGGTTCACATAACTATTGGATTGAAGATGATGTTTTATATGTTGCAATGTATGGAGGTGGGGTAAGGATAGTAGACATAAGCGGCGATCTTCTTGGAGACCTCTATAGGCAAGGAAGAGAGATAGGGTACATAATGACTGGAACATCAAATGGATACATTCCTAACGCAACTATGGCTTGGGGTGCACAGCTCTATAAAGGATATGTTTTTTATTCTGATTGGAATAATGGTTTAGGTTCCTCCAAAGTGTCAGAATTAAAACCAGACAACTCTAAAGCAAACCAGTACATAAACAAAACACCTATTATTGACTAGATGAAAAGGTTTATCATACTAAGTATATTTTCTATTACATTTAGCTATAGTCAGGAGTATTATTTTTATGCTGCTGCAGAATCAGATGATACGGTTTCTCTAATTAATTTTAACGGAGAGATTGCAGTTGAGCTGGAGAGAATCCCTGTTGGCTCAATGAAAACAGAGATTGAGGGTCCTCATGGATTAACTGTTGACCCTTCGGGTGACTACTGGTATCTTTCTTTAGCTCATGGAAATCCATATGGATCTTTAGTTAAATTTTCAACGGAGACAAATAGGCCTATTGATAAAACAACTTTAGGTTTGTTCCCAGCTTCAATGCAGATATCTAGTTTGACAGGATTATTATACTGTGTAAACTTTAATCTACATGGTGCAATGAAACCAAGCAGTGTGTCAGTTGTTGATCCAGAAACAATGACCGAAATTAAGCAAATTCAAACAGGCGTAATGCCACATGGGTCTAGGATATCGCCCAACGGTAGATATCAATACTCTGTCGCTATGATGTCAGGTGAATTATTTGAAGTTGACGCTTTAACACTTGAAGTTAATAGAACTTTAAACCTTGATGAAAATCACAGTATGAGTCATGGGGGAATGCACCATTCACCTGTAAAGCCAACATGGGTAACGCCACACCCTACAGAACCTAAGGTTTATATTGCGGGAAATGGATCTGATGAAATAATTGAGGTTAATACATCCCTCTGGGAAATTACAAATAGAATAAATACTGGAAAAGGCCCTTACAATATTGATATCTCTGCAGATGGAAAATTTTTAGTTGCAACCCTAAAGAGTGATGCTAAAACTTTAGTTTGGGAGCTTGACAAAAAAAACCCTTCGATTATTTCCAATAATTCTACTGTAAGCCATGGAGTAGTTATTTCTCCAGACAGTAAATATGCTTTTGTCACTGTTGAGGGGGTGGGAGGTGATCCAGGCCTTGTAGATGTTATAGATTTAGAAAAAGCTAAAGTGGTTAGCTCTGTAAATATTGGAAAACAAGCTGGAGGAATAGCTTTTTGGAAAATAGAAGAATAATCTTAATATGATAAATTCAGAAAAAATAAGAGAATACTTTCCTTCGTTAGGGAGGGTTGACACAAACAACAACCAAATCATCTATCTGGATGGTCCAGGGGGAACTCAAGTTCCAATTCAAGTAATAGAGGGCATCTCACAATACTATATTAGATCAAACGCTAACACTCATGGTGAGTTTGTGACTAGTAAAGAAACAGATTTCATGATGGATGGTGTAAGGGAAAGAGTCTCTGAAATGTTAGGTTCAGAAGGGCCAAAAACAATATCTATTGGTCAAAATATGACAACTTTAAACTATAGTTTAGCTAGGGCTTTATCAAGAAAGTTTAATGAAGGTGATGAGGTAATCATAACCGAGCTAGACCATGAAGCAAACAGGGGGCCGTGGAAAGTTCTTGAAGAGGTGGGTGTAAAGCTAATCGAAGTCAAGCTTTTAGATAATGGCACTCTTGATTATACAGATTTTAAAAATAAAATTAACAATAAAACAGTAATGGTATGTATGGGCATGTCCTCTAATGCTCTTGGAACCCTCAATGATTTTGTTGGCATTGGTAATTATCTGAAAGATAAAAACTGTCTTTTTTTGTTAGACGCAGTGCATTATGCCCCACACTTTTCAATAAATGTTCAAGAATTGGGCTGTGATTTCATGCTATGCTCTGCATATAAATTCTATGGACCACACGTTAGTTTTCTTTATTCAAAACCAGGACTGCTAGGTAGCTTAACAACAGATAGGCTTGTTGTTCAAGATCAAGAAGCCCCGTATATTATTGAGACAGGAACACTAAATCACGCTGCTTGTTCTGGAGTTGCCTCAGCCATTGACTTTATTTCGTCTATAGGAAAAGGGTCCTCTTTAAGAGAAAAGCTAGAAAGCGCCTATAAACAAATAAGTATTCATGAATTTGAACTTGCGAAACACCTTTATGACTCACTGCAAAAAGAGGACAAAATTACAGTTATAGGCCAAGACTTTTCAAGCAAAAAAAGAACTCCAACTGTATCGTTTGTTCATAATGATTTCTCCCCCCAAGACGTTTGTAAAAAATTAGCAAGCAAAAATATATGTGCTTGGGATGGGCATTTTTATGCTCTTAAAGCAATTCAGAAACTTGGTTTAGAGCAAGCAGGGGGTGTTACAAGGCTTGGAGTTTCACTATATAATACTAAGCAAGAAATCGACAGGGTGGTTGAGGTGATAAAAAACTTATAATTTCAATTGGTTAGTTTATTGTAAAACCAACTCTTGAAAACCAAAATCGTATCCTCTGAGGCATAGTTTAGGTCCTGAATGTTTAAAAGCTTTACCTCTTTGTTGTTATCCAGTTCGCTTAAGACTTCTTCAAGTTTTTTAGGGCTATAGTTTCTAACTTTTTCAATCTCTACAAGTCTGTTTTTTGAAGCTGCAACATACTTGTCTTCCTTAATTAAAAGGTGCCAACAAAGACTATAAGGCATGTACTGTTTGGAATCTCTAAACTTATATTTCAGTTGTTTTTTAAGCACACCGGGGTTCTTCTCATAGAAGTTTTTAATAACAGACTTTAACTGAGGTCTGCCAGAATGATATGATTTAAAATACTCTCTTTCAAATCCGGCAATATTTGCTGCCTTAGACTGAGCTGCATTATAGCTTGGTCTAATTTTAAGAGCACTTTTGATCATGTTTGATATTTTTTTTAATGGCTGAGTATTATATGTTTGCGACCAATTACCTCTCAACACAGCTTTATTTTTAACAAACCATTCTTCGGGACTGCTTTTTTTTATCAAAAACATATCATCATTAAAATATATGAATTTTTCTGAAAGGTCATTTATTTTATATAGAACAGCGTCAATTGAGCGAACATTAAATGTTGGCAGAAAACCTTCAGCTCCATTAAATATTTCTTTATGATCAACAATGTTTACCTTGTCTATAGGAGCAAATTTTTTTATCTCTTCCAGATTAGGTGATTGACCGTCTGTAACAATAAATATTTTTCTCACAAAGGGTGCGTATTTTAAAATTGAGCCAATGCAAAAAGTAATTTCATTTGATTGTAGGTATTGTTTTTTAATATCACCTCTTCCTTTGAGGTATTTATTATGCCTCATTTGGTAGTCTGAGTCCGACCCGTCAACCCATGTTATAACTGCATCTATTGCTTCCATTTAAACAAAATAAAAAAGCTTATAAATAGGAGTATTCAGGGATTTAGATATTTTCAGGGCAACGTCTAAACCTGGAATAAACTTGTTTTTTTCAATTGAAATGATTGTTTGCCTACTTACGCCTGCTCTGTTAGCTAGCTCTTCTTGGGTTAGACCACCACCTTTTCTAAAATCTTTAACTCTATTTACCAACATATGTAAAACTAACTTTACAAATATATAAAAATATTTTGTAAAACAAACTTTACTTTGTTGACTTTTTTAAGTAATTGTAAAACAAACTTTACTTTTATAAAGTATAGTTTACTTTACATTTTACTATATTATTGATTTAAATGTATAAATAACTTTTAATTGTTATACAAAAAGATGTTAAATAATCATTAAAACCTAGGTAATCATTAACCTCGTATGTTGATTTTCCTAGTTTTACAAAAATTTTATCAATGAAAAAAATATTCACTTTATTAATGTTTACAACTTTGGTCTCTTGTAATCTAAACAATAGCAAACAAGAATCTGTGGAGGTGTCTACGTTAACAGCTTCAGATGGAGTCTATAATATTAAAAACGAGACTAGTTATATTACCTGGACTGGTAGAGAAGTTTCTACTAGCTACCACTATGGGACTATTAATTTTGCTTCTGGTCAGTTTGAATTATCAGGCGGCTTGATTTCTACTGGTGAATTCATTGTAGACATGTCGACTATTAAGAATGACGATTTACCCACGGATTTTGCTAAAAACAGACTTGAAACTCATTTAAAGTCAGAGGATTTTTTTTCTGTAGAATCATATCCAACAGCTAAAATATCTATTTTGGATTCTGAAATTATTTCAGATGGTAAGTGGTTAGTTTCAGGAGAACTAACAATTAAAAGTTATACTCATCCTATCCAATTTGAAATAATAAATTCGATGGATGGTTGGAAAGCAGATCTAGTTTTTGATAGATCTATGTATAATATTCAGTTTAGATCGGGAACATTTTTTGAAAAACTCGGTGACAAAATGATTTATGATGATATTGAATTAGAGATTAATCTTAAAACTTTATAATATGAATTCAAATAGGCCAAAATGTGGGTGTGGAAATACAGCAAATCCAGATGGATATTGTGATGGATCTCACCTAAATAAATAATGAGCAAAATTTTAGCTTTTGGGGCATCAAACTCTAAAAATTCAATTAACAATAAACTAGCCACTTATACAGTGAATAAGATTGCTCCAGATGAGTCAATCATTATTGATCTTAATGACTTTGAAATGCCTATTTACAGCGAGGACAGGGAGAAAATAGACGGTATTCCAGAAAAAGCATTAAAATTCAAAAAACTAATTAGTGAATGCGATGGGATAGTAATATCTCTGGCGGAACATAATGGTGCCTACACTGCAGCCTTTAAAAATATTTTTGACTGGATATCTGTAGTTGAAAAAGTAGTTTGGTGTAACAAACCTTTATTTCTATTAGCAGCATCAAATGGAGCAAATGGAGCAAAGACTGTTTTACAGATTGCTGAGGAGCGTTTTTCAAGACAGAGTAACCTCATTATACCTGTGTTTTCATTTCCAAATTTTAGTGATGATTTTTCAGATAAAGATGGAATAACAAATAAGTCTTTAAATGATAACTTTGAAATTCAAATTAGGGACTTTAAAAATCAAGTAGAGTCATCACTTGATTCCTGAAACAATTAATGTTCCCTTCCATTCACCATCTCCTCCATTAAACCATGATTCTGTTTTATTAAAACCTGCTTTTTTAAAAAATGTAATCCAATTTTCTTTTGGAAACAACTTCATGATATTTATACCACAGTCTTCTTGCCATGAATGAGAAGGCTTGTTTTCTTTATAATAATCGATACCCATTATCAATCTTCCACCTTTCACTATCCAGTTATCATGGATATGCTTGATTAGCATATCAGGATTTTCAAAATAATAGAATACTTCCATTGAGTGAACAAGATCAACCTTTTTATCAGGACTCCAGTTCATTAGATCTGTACAATAGTATTGGCCATAGCCATCAAGCTTTTTTGCCTTCTCAATCATATTTAAAGACCCATCAACACCTATTGCTTTTTTGCATTTAGGATCACAACCTACTTTTCTAACAACCCAACCATTCCCACATCCAGCATCAATAAAACTATATTCTTTGAGTTCTTTTATTGAATAATCAAGCATGTTTTTTACAGACGGAGAATGTCCTTTTTCCATTCCCTCATCTTTACCATTAATAACCCAATTACTAAAAACTTTAATAGGGGAATTCATTTAGTTTACTTTAATTAATTTATGGGTGATTTTAGAATCACATATTGAAACAATATATAAATTAGAGTTATTCAAGTCTTCTATTTGAGTATAATACTCCTCGTTAATTAACTCGTTTACAAAATCAGGAATAGTATTGCTGTGTCCAACAACTAAAGTGTTTTCTCCAATATTTGATTTTATAAAATCATCAAATTTAAAATCTGATGTAGAATAAATAATAGTTTCAATATTGTTATTTATTGCTAAAGGTTGAGCCGTTCTTATTGTTCTTTTATAGTCAGTTGAATAAATCTTGGATATCTCTTTGTCTAAAAAATAATTTTTCCAATTTTGAGCTCTTAATATACCTTTCTCATTTAAAGCTGGATTGTTCTCAGACTTATCAACTCTAACCTTTTCAGCATGTCTTATAAGATAAAACGTTGAACAGGTATCAAGAGAAACGTCGCCCAATAAAAAAGTAAGTAACAATAATGTTTTTAACAACGTCAAAGGATAATTTTTCTTTTACTTATAACATAAATTAAGTATGCTATAATGATTACAAGTGGCTCCCAAATTAACAGATAGTATGGCCAATCACCAATAATTAAAGGATTACTAACTTCAGGTGGTGCATTTACATACATATAATTTGATCCAAGCAAAAAGTTTAGAGGCATGATTATAGCCATAAGAATATTTAAATGTATCCAAATCTTAAACCAGGAAAACTTAGGTAGCTTCATTCCTAGGTGGAGAAACATAAATATTGGTAGAGCAATTATCAAACTATGTGATACAAAAAAGTTAAGATAGTATCTCAAAGTTCCATCAAAATAATTAAGCTGAGGAGTTAAAATTGCCATTATACCTCCAATGATTCCTGTATAATATACAAACTGGAACAACCGCTCCTTCTTCTTAACAAAAGGAAGAATACAACATATAATTGAAGAAATACCACAGAGATGAAGAGGAATATTATATTGAAGATCCCAAGTACCATTCATTAAAGGAAATAAATGTTCTGCAATAAAATCAATAATCATAATACCACCAATGGCATACGTGACCTGAATTTTACGCTTTCTATCTAAAAATTTGCCAAGAATTAATGGAATTGATATAAATATTATCGAAAACAAAGCCCATGTTTTCCATTCATCGGACATGAATTCAATGACATATATTGGTATTGGGTTGTCTTCCATTAAAGTTGGTTTTCTTTTAAAGTTATAAAAACTATTTAACTAAGATTATAGTAAAAAGACTTTCTTAAAAGATCAAGGCTTTTTGGGACAGCAGAATTAGCATCTTCATTACCTTCAAATTCAAGAGATATATATCCCTTGTAATTATTTTCCCGCATTAGATCTCCAATGGAGGTGTAGTCAATATTAATCTGATTAAAAGCAGGCCATTTTGCACCACCAAAATATGTTTTGGCTTGAATAAGACATGTATGAGGGGCAAGTTCTGAAAGTTGTTTTTCACGATTGTCAAAAAAGTTTCCTGTATCTAGAGTTACACTTAACCAAGGGGAATTAATAGCATTCACGATTCTCATTACACCTCTAGAGGTTAATCCAAGGCCCCAGTGATTTTCAAGCCCAAGAACAACCCCGCATTTCTCAGCTGTAGGAATGCATTGCTCTATAGAGTCTATAACCCACTTAAAACCTTCATCTTCAGTGTATCCGTCAATTACAGTTTCTATACCTTTATTATCCATTAACACATCAAACTCTGATTTATCACCCTGCGGCTTAGTTGTTCCCCACCTTCCAGTATTTATTCTAATAGTTGGAATTCCAAGTGAATATGCAACTTCAATTTGACGTTTTGTTAATTCAATATTTTCTTTTCGCTTAGCAGGATCAGGACTAACAAAACTCTGATGAGTTGAGAGACCCATTATGTCTAATCCAGAATCAAAGGCTCTTTTTTTAAGTTTTTGTAAGTAGCTGTTTTCTTCTGACTCCATTTGGATTAACAGAAGCTCTATTCCATCAAATCCAAATTCAGATGCTTTATCAATACAATATTCAATTGGTGTTTCACGACCATTAAATTGCCAAAAAGAGTACGTAGAAACTCCAATTGGGTTGTGTTTAATATTTGTAAGACTACTTTTTTCAGTAGAATTTAAATTGGAGCAACCAATTAATGGAGCGCCAAGTGAAGCGGCAGTCAATGATTTTAGGAGGGATCTTCTTTTCATACTAAAATATTTATTTTTTTATTGTAATTTAAGGATTCAAAAATAAAAACAAAATAATATGAAAATTTTAAAAACAATTTTAGCCTTATTTATTTCACTTACTGTAACAGCTCAAGCTGAAACCGTAATGAATCTATCTTATTTAGACATACCAATTCAGAAAATAGGAAGATTTATGGAATTACATGAGCAAGTAACTAACATGCAACAAGGAGATAAAAGAACTCTTCAAGGACAATGGGTGACAAGTCATTATTATGGATCTGGACCATCTGTTGTTATTCAAGACAATTATATGAATGCTAACGATGCTATTAATGATACACCTTGGGTTCACGTTGGAGAAAAATGGGAAGCAGCAAGTGAAGATGAAAGAAAAGAAATGGGAGCAATGGTTAGTGAGTATCAATCATTTTGGAATGGTCATACTGATGAAATGAGAAGGATTGACTGGCAAAACGATCATATTTTCAATGAAGATTCTGATTTTTCAGGAAACTTTATACTCGTTATAGGCAAATATAATACATCTGGAAACCAAGGTGATATGGGACAAGCATATCATGACTGGGTTACAGTTCCAGCTGTTGAATCAGGAGTTGCTTTGTTTGGTAACCACAGTTATCATCTAACTGGCTCAGGCTCTGACGTAATGGTAGCTAATGGATATAAAAGTATGCATGAATTTGCTACAAGTTTAGAAAATGCAACTTCTGGGTCCACTGAGGCTAGACAAAAGTTTTGGAGTTTAGTTGAAGGAGACCATGAAGATCAAATTTACATCCATCAAGGTCACATAGTAGATGGTAAATTTGTTAGAGCATCTTCTAACTAATGAAGATTTAATTATAAAAACCCCTCAATTGAGGGGTTTTTTTGTTTGTAATAATTAGAAATCAAACAAATTTTTTAGATTTGTTTTTATTAATCTAAATCAATAACTAAAAACAAACAAAAATGAGAAAATTAATTTTACTAATCGCCTTTCTTGCTGTTGCTTCGCTTAATGCACAAGGAAACGGAGACTATGTTAACATGACTTTTGTTAAAACAACTCCAGGAGAAGATTATGGAGCTATTCTAAACGAAAAATGGAAAGAATTAGCTCAAATGAGAGCTGATGAAGGAACTATTACAGGTTGGGATGTATGGTGGAGACCAGGCTCTACTGATTCTTCAGATTGGAACATGCTTATTGTCACAATAGCAAAAGACCTTGATAGTTTAAACGCTAATGCAGGTGTTCTAAAAATGAGACCAGACTATACCGAAATGGACGTTGAGATTTTTTCTGAAAAAAACATCAAATCTAGAACTATTGTATGGGATCAAACGCTCGTTAATAAAGGCTTAAACTTTGCTGGAAATGATGGAGAAACTCCAGTAGCTCCTCAAGTAGCAGTTATGAATTTAATGAAAGTAGGTTATGCAAACGCATATGAATACGAAAAAGCAGAAAACAGTCTTAATTCAGGTGACCTAGGTTCAAGACTAGGCTGGGGATTATTAAAGAGATTAGATGCTGCAGGTGAAGATGTCTATTATGATTATATGACTATAGATTTTTACGAAAATTGGAAAACAATGATGTCTACTAGAGAGGCTACAAGCAAGCTTCCAAAAGGACTTCAAAGCATACTTAATCTTAGAACCCATCAGCAAAGTGTTCCACTTTGGCTTGCAATACAGGTTCGACCAAAAGAATAATAAATCTTCTTTACTTTTAAACCCCTCTTTTGAGGGGTTTTTTTATTTTTGACACTATGAGTCAACGACTTGTCATAATTTTATCACTCTTTTTATTAAATGGGTGTTTTGTGAGAGAGAACCCTATACAGGTCTCATTGAAAAACGATGACTTTTTGAATGAAATTCTTAAAAATAAAGATGAGTATGAGCTGCAAATTGCCTACACAGAGGTTTCTAGAGACAATCAAGGTGAGCCTGTGTTTAGAGACTTTAAATTTCAAGTAGATGAAGAAAAATATTTTTACCCAGCAAGCACAACAAAACTCCCAATAGTAGTTTTAACTCTTGACAAGATCAATGAACTTAGGTCAACAGGTATTGATATTTCACTAAAATCAAAAATCTCAATCTCATCAGGACAAAACGGGAATAAGGAAATTAAAACAGATAGCATAACCTCTTTTCAAAATCTAATTGCAGATGTGTTTTTAGTTAGTGATAATTCAGCCTCCAATATACTGATTGATTTTATTGGATATAACAATTTCAATTCTAAAATGACTGAAGCAGGCTTCAAAAACACATATTTAAATCATAAATTCAATCCTGATCCATATGTTGATATTGATTGGCAAATAAAAACAGTTAATAACGAATTAATATCTTCAAATCAGAGCCAAAGTATAATTACTGCTGATCAAAATATTTTCGGACTAGAGAAAGGAAAAAACAAATTTCAAGATGGGATTGTTTCTAGAGGATCTATTGATTTTTCTCAAAAAAACAGATTTTCAATACTTGACATGCATAATATTTTAAAAAGAATCATATTTCCCGCAAAGTTTGATGCAAACTCCACCTTTAATCTTAATGTGGAGGATTATGATTTTTTAAGGTATTGGATGAGCAGGTTTACTTATGAAGATCTTGGAGAAAAATTTAGAAATGATAAAAAATACTTTGATTCATATAATAAGTTTTTCGTTCACGGAGAAGACACAATTGTTAAAAACAGAAACATTAGAGTATATAATAAAATAGGTCAGGCATATGGAACATCTACAGATAACGCATATATAAAAAATTATCAAGATGATGTCGAATTTTTCCTAACAGCAACCATCTATACAAACAAGAATCAAACTATTAATGACAATGTTTATGAGTATGACCAAACAGCTATACCATTTCTTTCAAGATTGGCCCAATCAATTTATTCAATATTATCAGATTAATCCTTGACCAGCCCTAAATCAACCAACCTTTGGTAGAGGAAGTCTCCAGCTGTTATATCATCAAATTTTTTAGGACTATCACTATCAATACATGACTCTAAACAATTAAGCGGCATTTCAAGGCGTGGATGCAAGAAAAAAGGAATAGAGTATCTAGAGCTATTCCATAAATCTTTAGGAGGGTTTATAACCCTGTGAATGGTTGACTTTAGTTTATTATTAGTGTGTCTAGAAAGCATATCACCAATATTTACAATGATTTCATCATCTTCTGCAATTGCGTCAACCCACTCTCCATTATTGCTTAAAACCTGGAGACCTTTACCTTGAGCTCCCATAAGAAGAGTAATTAAATTAATATCACCATGTGCTGCTGCTCTTTCTGCTTTTTTGGGTTCTTGTGTTATAGGGGGGTAGTGAATTGCTCTAAGAATTGAGTTTCCGTTAAAAATATGCTTATCAAAATATGTTTCATCTAAGTTTAAATAACATGCTATAGCTCCCAAGACATGCCTTCCAGTTTCTTCCAAAAGTTCATATGTTTTTTGTCCAACTGAATTAAACTCTTCAAGTTCATCAACCATTACATTTTTTGGATATTTATTTTCTAACTCAGGTTCATTTTTTACATACTGTCCAAAATGCCAAAACTCTTTTAAGTCTCCTACATTTCGGCCTTTTGCATGTTCTTTTCCAAAAGGAGTAAAACCTCTTTGACTTGCAAGCCCACTTATAATATATTTTGATTTAATTTCATTTGAGAGATTAAAGAAATTTTTAACCTCGCCATAAAGAGACTCTTTAACCGTGTCATTTAAAAGATGACCCTTTAAAGCAATAAATCCAATCTCACTAAATCCCTTTCCAAGATCATTAATAAATTTTTTCTTACTATCAGGATCTCCTGTTAGATAGTCGTTTAAATTTACTTGAGGTATTTTATTCATTTTTATTTATTTTTTGAAATCATTTTTGCAATATATTTTCCTAAAATGTCAAATTCAAGATTCACAATACTTCCCGAAGTAATATTTTTAAAATTTGTATTTTCATAAGTATATGGAATAATTGCAACTGAAAAAGAATCAGAATTCGAGTCAACTACAGTTAAACTAACACCATTAATTGTTATTGACCCTTTTTCAACAGTTATATTTTTTTGAGAATGTTTAAAAGCATATCTCCAACTTCCATTAGTTTCAATTGCATCTATGCAGATGGCAACTTCATCAACGTGACCTTGAACTATATGACCATCAAATCTTGAATTAACAGACATTGACCTTTCAAGATTTATAATATCTCCATGTTTTACTTTTCCAAGATTTGTCCTGTTAAGACTTTCACCTACAACAGTTACTGTATAAATATCATCAATAATATCTACCACAGTAAGACAAACACCATTATGACAAAGGCTTTGATCAATCTTAAGCTCTTTTGTTATTGGAGATTTTAATGAAATATTAAGATTGCCTTTATCTTTTTCAATTTTTTCAACACTTGAAATGCATTCTATTATACCAGTGAACATTATTATCTTTATTTTTGAGCAGTAAAATTACTAATTAAATTAACTAGTGTTAAATTCAAAAAAAATAAATATTGGAATTTCAATTGGAGACCCCAATGGTATTGGAATTGAGATTATTCTTAAAGTACTTTCCGAAAGCTACTTATACGGTGAATGTAATTTTATAATATATTCTTCTTTAGATTTAATTACCAAGCAACAAGATTTTTTCAAGATTAAAACGTTGCCTTTAAAAAAAATTAACTCTTTAGATGAAATAGTTTCAGATCATATAAATATTAAAGAAGTTTTTTCTAGCTCTAAATTTGAATTTGGTAAAAATGATAAAGAAATTTCAGCTAATGGTGTTATTTCTTTTAAGGAGGCGGCTAAGGATGCAAAATCAAAAAAAATTGACATTTTGATTACTGCTCCAATCAATAAGAGCTTGTCTTATTCTAGTTCATTTAAATTTTCAGGACACACAGATTATTTAAAAAACACATTCAAGATAGACCCTATGATGCTCATGGTATCAGACAAACTAAAATTGGGACTATTAACAGAACATATTCCTCTTAAAGATGTTGTGAGTGAAATCAACACTAATAAAGTAATTCAAAAAATCAAATCTTTAAGAGACACTTTAACCAAAGACTTTTTAATTAAAGATCCCAAGATTGCAATACTTGCTATTAATCCTCATGTAGGAGATAATGGCGTAATTGGGAGTGAAGATCAAAATATATTAATACCTGCAATATCAGATATTAACAAGGATAATAATTTAATATTTGGTCCATTTTCAGCAGACACCTTTTTCTGTAATGAAAACCATATGAAATATGATGGTGTTATCGCGGCATATCATGATCAAGGGCTAATTCCATTTAAAACAATTAGTTTTGGAAAGGGAGTGAATTATAGCTCAGGATTACCCATTATTCGAACATCTCCTGACCATGGAACAGGATTTGATATAGCAGGTCAAGGAATCGCAAGTACATCCTCATTTATACAGGCTTTAAAAGTAGGCATTGACATATATAAGTCAAGAAATACGATAGATTGACATTAAATAGATAAATTTTTATAAATTTGCCGCTCAATAGTTAAGTGATGAAATCGCTTTCGCCATATTTGATTAAATTTTCGGGCTTGAAAGAAGGAATTCACTGCTTTGACTATGAGCTTGGTAATAAGTTCTTTAAAAATTTTGACTATTATGATTTTCTTGATGCTAAATTATTAGCAAATCTTGAACTCGAGAAAAAATCAACACTACTAAATTTAAAATTTTTATTTAGTGGTGAAATAGATGTTCAGTGTGATGTTTCAATGGAAAGTTTTACTTTACAATTTGAAACAGATTACTCAGTAGTTGTAAAATTCAAAGACAATTTAGTGTCCTCAGATGACAAAGTTGTTTTTTTACCTGCAGGGTCTCACAGTCTAGATGTATCACGTATGATATACGAGAGCATCATATTGGCTGTTCCACAAAAAAAAGTTCATCCTGGAATTGAAAATGGTTCATTAAAATCAGAAATAGCAGAAAAATTAGAAGAACTTAAACCCAAAAAAAATTTTAAAGAAAAAACTGACCCTAGGTGGGACAAATTAAAAGACTTATTATAAATGGCACATCCTAAACGTAAAATATCTAAAACTAGAAGAGATAAACGTAGAACGCATATTAAAGCTGAAAAACAGCAAATATCAACATGCAAAGCTACCGGTGAGTCACACTTATATCACAGAGCCCATTGGCATGAAGGTAAACTTTATTACAGAGGAAAAGTTTTAGTTGATTCTTTGGAATCAGAAAAAAACTAGTATCTTAAATTATCAATTTAATTGTCTAATGACATTATTGATGTTAGTATGATATCTAACAATACAAAAAATATAAAAGCCGCCATTACTGCTGTAGGAGGCTATATTCCACAAGACTTTATTTCCAATAAAGATTTAGAACAAATGGTTGACACAAATGATGAGTGGATAACTGCTAGAACTGGGATTAAAAAAAGAAGAATTCTTAAAGAAAAAGGGAAAGCCACTTCCTATCTAGCAATAAATGCTGCAAAAGATTTATTGAATAGAAATGGTGTAGATCCAAAAACTATAGATCTAGTTATTCTTGCTACAATAACTCCAGACTATCATGTTGCATCCACAGCTCCGACTGTTGCCTCAGAGATAAAGGCACTTAACGCATATGCTTTCGATATAAATGCAGCATGCTCAGGATTTTTATATGGGATGTCAACAGCAACTAGCTATATAGAGTCAGGTAGATACAAAAAAGTTCTTCTTATTGGTGCTGATATGATGTCTTCTATTGTAGATTACACAGACAGATCAACCAGTATACTATTTGGTGATGGAGCTGGAGCTGTTTTGGTTGAACCCAGCATAAATGATTTTGGGTGGGAAGATGAGTATTTAAGATCAGATGGAATAGGAGCAGAATGGTTAAAAGTTAAATCGGGAGGATCAATGTACCCAACCTCAAAAGAATCATTTGCGAATAAATGGCATTATATAACTCAAGAAGGAAAGACTATATTTAAGTCAGCTGTGTCGGGAATGGCGAATGCAACTGAACAAATTATCATTAGAAATAATCTAAAACCAGAGGAAATTAAATATCTTCTACCTCATCAAGCCAATAAAAGAATTATTGATGCTACCGCAGAAAAGATTAATTTAGATAAAAATAAAGTTTTAATGAATATTGAAGAATATGGAAATACTACTGCCGCCACTATACCTCTACTAATGTATGATTACGAAAAAGAGTTTAAGCAGGGAGATAAATTAATACTTGCAGCATTTGGAGCTGGTTTAACATGGGGTGCAGCATATTTAACATGGGCATATAATTAAACTATTTAAAATGGATATTAAAGAAATACAAAATCTAATAAAATTTGTCTCTAAATCTGGTGTTGAAGAAGTTAAAATAGAAAGAGAAGATTTTAAAATTACAATTAAAACAAAGAAAAATATTACTCAGCAAATAGTAGTTGACGATACTACTAAGATTCCTGTTTTACCTTCTGCTATTTCAAATGTTCATCTAGATACTTTAGAAGAAAATGCCTCTAAAACAAAGTCTACAAAAGCAGAAAACGAAAACCACATAATAGTAAAAGCACCAATAATTGGAACTTTTTACAGAAAACCTTCTCCAGATAAACCAAACTTTACAGAAGTTGGACAAGTTATTGCTGAGGGAGATATTTTATGTGTAATTGAAGCAATGAAATTATTTAATGAAATAGAATCTGAGATGTCAGGAAAAATTGTTAAAATTCTTGTTGAAGATCAAAGCCCTGTTGAATTTGATCAACCACTTTTTATTATTGACCCATCATAAAAATGTTTAATAAAATATTAATCGCTAATAGAGGAGAGATAGCTATGCGTGTCATTAGGACATGTAAGGAAATGGGCATTAAAACTGTAGCTGTATATTCAAAGGCAGATGCGGAGAGTCTCCATGTTCGTTTTGCAGATGAAGCTGTTTGTATTGGTCCTTCCGCAAGTGCAGATTCATATTTAAAACCAGCTAATATAATTTCAGCTGCAGAGATTACAAATGCAGATGCAATTCATCCGGGATATGGATTTTTATCTGAAAACAGTAAATTTTCGAAAATTTGTGATGAACACAAGATAAAATTTATTGGAGCTTCACCTGAAATGATAGATAAAATGGGAGATAAAGCATCTGCTAAAGAAACGATGAAAAAAGCAGGTGTCCCAACTATTCCTGGATCTGAAGGACTTGTCCCAACTTTAGAAGAGGCCCAAAATATAGCACTTGAAATAGGGTATCCGGTAATGCTTAAAGCAACAGCTGGAGGAGGAGGAAAAGGAATGAGAATAGCTAAAACTCCTAAAGATTTAGTCACTGCTTGGGAATTAGCTAGGCAAGAATCAAAACTAGCTTTTGATAATGATGACATGTATCTAGAAAAGTTTATAGAGGATCCAAGGCATATTGAAATTCAAATTATTGGAGATTCTTATGGTAAAGCTTGTCATCTTTCAGAGAGAGATTGTTCTATTCAAAGACGTCATCAAAAACTAATCGAAGAGACACCGTCACCGTTTATGACGAAGCCTCTAAGAAAAGAAATGGGAGAAGCTGCTGTAAAAGCTGCAGAATCTATTAAATATGAAGGAGCGGGAACTATTGAATTTCTTGTTGATAAACACAAGAATTTTTACTTTATGGAGATGAACACAAGAATTCAAGTTGAACACCCAATTACTGAACAGGTGATTGATTATGATTTAATACGTGAACAAATACTTGTTGCTTCAGGAAAACCAATTTCTGGTAAAAATTATTTTCCTAAACTATGCTCTATAGAATGTAGAATCAATGCTGAGGACCCAACTAATGACTTTATGCCAAATCCTGGTAAAATTTTAACGCTTCATTTTCCTGGGGGTCACGGAATTCGAATTGACACACATGTTTATAGTGGATATTTAATACCACCTTATTATGACTCAATGATAGCCAAATTAATCACAACTGCACAAACTAGAGAAGAGGCTATAAATAAAATGAAAAGAGCTCTAGATGAGTTTGTGATTGAAGGTGTAAAGACAACAATTCCTTTTCATCAAAAATTACTTGAAAACCCAGATTTTTTATCAGGTAATTATACTACAAAATTTATGGAGTCATTTGAAATGTAGATTTAAATTATCTTCATTTCAATTAATTTTTCTGCTATTTGAATAGTATTTGTTGCAGCACCTTTTCTAAGGTTATCAGCAACAATCCAAAGGTTTAATCCGCTTTTAATACTAAAATCTCTTCTTATTCTACCAACAAAAACCTCATCTTTATTTGCTGAATTAATTGGCATAGGATATTTATTATTATCAGGATCATCTTCAATAATCAATCCGGGAGCCTCACCTAAAATTTCAAAAATATGCTCGATTTCAAATTCTTTTTCAAATTCTATATTTACAGATTCACCGTGACATATTTCGATAGGGACTCTAACAGCTGTAGAAGTTATTTGAATGCTTTTGTCGTTCAAAATTTTTCGAGTCTCATTGATTAGCTTGTTTTCTTCTTTAGTATAACCATCCTTTTCAAAAACATCACAATGAGGCAGTAAGTTTTGATCTATTGAATAAGGATATACTTTTAAAGAATTCTCACCGTTTCTTTCACCATCAAGTTGATCTATTGCATCTTTACCTGTTCCGGAAACAGATTGATAGGTTGAGATTACTAGTCTTTTAATTTTATATTTTTCATGAAGAGGAGCCAATACAACAAGCATTTGCATTGTAGAACAA
>Ga0213868_10000843_pt1 | contig 29853 bp, 21 predicted proteins | sample PICome_9_FD_160087 | JGI IMG/M metagenome (GOLD analysis project Ga0213868, IMG submission 160087) | Coastal seawater microbial communities near Pivers Island, North Carolina, United States - PICO127 | ecosystem: Environmental > Aquatic > Marine > Coastal | place: USA: North Carolina... | reverse complement strand
TTGTTGACGCGGTACCAAAATTGCTCGGTTTTGACGGGTCTTCCCCAGCGGCCTCCCTTAGTTTTTGCAGAATGCGTTTTTCCGAAACAGGGAAAGCGGTTCCGAGGGATTGGGCAAAAAGTGACAATGCGTATTCCTCGATCGACCATGCGATGTCGCTGTATTGAGAAGATCCTACCTTGGAGGCCGCTAGTTGGTTTCGTAGTCTATCTATTTCCCCTTGGCGGGCGGCGTCTCTTTCGGGATCACGTATTCGGGATTGCAGACGCACAAGCAACGACTGTAAATAAATAGGGAGGCGATTGAGTGCCCAATGAGGGGTTTTTTCGAGGAAGTCGGTTGGAAGAAGTCGATCAATCTCACGATCCAAATCGGCGGGAAGATCTTTCCTGACCTTTAGTTCTTGACGAGTACCCAGGACCTCTTGTAACAGATCAATCAGCTTGTATACGAGACCTCGAGATTGGGATTTCGCGGATTCAATTCTACTCTGAATATCAGCGACAGAGAGTGTATTAATATTGTGGGTGCATAGGTGCTTCTCGATATGCAAGTATGCCTGTTCCTTGAGCTTGTCGAGAGGCGCGAATGCGATAGCGGTGGGTCCTAGTTTGGAAAAGTCTTTTAAATCTTCGCGAGTCCAGGCGAGCTCTCTGCGCAGTTCATGTTTAATGAGCTGTTCGACCCCTAATGAATTTGCAGTCTTAGATTCCTCAAATGACTTCAGGAAGGTGAGCTTTATGACATCACCTTGTCGACGCAAAGCGGGATAGCCGAATAGCGGTAGGCCATTGATTTCGCCAATCTTCCTTTTTTCTGGTTGTGATTTCAGATCGTCAACTGATTCGATGGTACGAGACCATTTTCTTAGAGCGGCTTCCCAAAGTGAGTTGGTTCTGTTCGAATTATGATGCGTCGTAGATGATTCGCGAGATCTGATTTTCTTTCGAATGGATTCGGCTGAACGATCTTCCAGTACCGTGTTGCCTTTGCTGTCGTGTACTCGAATTCGCACCCGTAGATGTTCCGGAATGCCATCTTCCTTCCAATCGCTGTTATACGTTTCGATACCGTATGAAGATCTAAGATGGGAAGACAGGCACTCGCATAGACTTTGCTCATGCGGCACTAGATTCCTAGAAATGTCTTTTGCGGTTTTCGCTAATGGTTGCAACTTTCTCCTCAGATCCTTGGGAAGTCCTTTCAGGAGATAGTGGACTTTGGATTCCAAATGACCAGGAACGAGCCAGTCGAGCAGTGAACAGTTTAGGCTATCAGCTTTGGAGTAGGGGATATTGAGTGTAACGCCGTCACCTTTTTCGCCCGGCTTGTAGTTATACTCTATTGGTAAAGCAGTGTTCTCGAGCTCAACGGATTCAGGGAAAGCCGACAGGTCTAATGTGTCTTCAGATCTTGGAGTCAGATCGGATTCCGTCATTTCAAGATTGTCCGAGCCGCTACGCTTCAGATAGCCATTGAGATCACCAATCGAAGCTATATTTTTCAATCGGCTCGAGTAGAATTGAAATGCGGCTTCCTCGACGCCGATCCAGCTCTGCATTCTAGCGATGGTTTGGGCGTTCTGCATCCGGTTCTTCAATTTTCGATTCACTTCGAGAAAACTGAGGTTCCGAGACATCTCAACATCCTCGTTCAACAAGCCTTCACGGATAAAGATCTCCGTAGCTTTAGTTGGGTCTACCTTTAGATAGGATACCGTTTTCCGCTGTAATTCCAAACCATGGATACGAATGCTCTCGCGACATACAACTCTTCCTTTATCGGGTTCGAAGCTGGGCTGACTATAGCTGTATTTGAGAATATGTTCACCCATCAGTACGAGCCAGGTAGGGTCGATAACGGCAACGGTGCGCGCATAGAGGCGATTGGTTTCCACGATTTCCCCAGCCAGAATCCACTCTGGTGAGGGCGCCTTTTCTTCGATTACTTGTTTTTGCTTTTTCGATTTCGCGAATTGAGCCTTTTTGTTAAAGAGTCCCGAGCCAGGAAAGATCATGACTTTCCTGTCACCTGTTGAGCGATAGAAGTTGGGTTCATCTTTGCGGGCAGGATTTGCGAGGAGACCGGCCGCTAAACAGTGATGAATAGAACGATACTCGACGCCGCCATACTCTCTCAATCGTTGTTTTTCATCTTCGTTTTTGTAGTGCGGCAATTGGGATTTGCTTTTATCGGTACGATCAAACTCCCGAAGCGCCTGGGCGAGCTGGTCTTTGACATCTCTCCACTCTCGAATTCGCAAATACGAAATATAGTGCGATTTGCAAAACTTGCGGAGCTTGCTCTGTGATATTCTATCGGAGCCTGAGTGGAGAGCCTCCCAAATATTGAGAAGCGTCAGAAAGTCTGATTGCTTGTGGATAAATTCGCTTTGAGCGATTCTAGCCTGCTCCTCTTTCCCGAGGGGCCGTTCCCGGGGATCGGGGATTGTGAGCGCAGATGTGATGACAAGGACTTGCTCAACTACACCCTCTTTTTCTGCCTGTAGCAACATGCGACCCGCTGTGGGGTCGATCGGAAGCTTTGCCAGTTTGCTTCCCAATTTAGTAAGTCTGTGCTCGGAGTCAATGGCACCCAATTCTTCGAGTAGGGCAAAGCCGGACCGAATCGCAGCGATGCTCGGCGGATCGATGAAGGGGAATGACTCGATCTCCCCAAGGCGAGAGGCCATCATTTTTAGGATTACCTCGGCCAGATTGGACCTTTGGATTTCTGGTGTTGAAAACTCAGGCCGTTTATCGAAGTCAGCTTCTGAATACAGCCGGATACAGATCCCGTCTTGAACACGTCCACAACGCCCCGCTCGCTGGTTGGCACTGCTTTGCGAGACCTTTTCAATCGGCAGTCGTTTGGTCCGGGCTCGTGGGTTGTAGCGACTGATCCGAGCTAGTCCGGTATCTATGACAAAACGAATACCCGGAATGGTTAGCGACGTTTCGGCGATATTGGTCGCTAGAACGATTTTCCGACGGGGTAGTTGGGCGAATATCTGTTGCTGGTCGGCATTGGAAAGCCGTCCAAAGCAGGGAAGAACTGAACAGCGTTTTCCCAACCGTCCCTCTAAGCGTTTCTTCGTCTCCCTAATGTCCTTTTCGGTTGGGAGGAATGCGAGGATGTCGCCGTGACCGAATTCCTCTATGATTCGATCAACCGATTCTGCAATTCCGTTGAGGAAGGTGTATTCGTCCTCATCATCCAGAAGCTCTTCCAAGGGGGCATAAATGATATCGACGGGATAGACTCTGCCTGAGACTTCAATGATCGGAGCGTTTTCGAAGCTCTGAGAAAACTTGTCGGTATCGATCGTCGCGGAAGTAATGATCACTTTGAGATCCGGACGTTTCTTTCGTAGTTGATTGAGGTGCCCAAGTAGAAAATCGATATTGAGGCTTCGTTCATGAGCTTCGTCGATGATGATGGTATCGTATTCACGCATGAGCGGATCTGACTGAATCTCTGCCAGCAGCATGCCATCGGTCATAAACTTGATTCGAGTTTGAGGGCTCGTTTTGTCGGCGAATCGAATTTTGCACCCAACCTCCTTTCCGTATTCGACATTCAACTCTTCTGAAACGCGTTTAGCGATTGATAGGGCAGCAACGCGGCGCGGTTGAGTACACGCAATCCGTTTGGTTCGACCTCTACCCGCATCGATACACATCTTAGGAATCTGCGTTGTCTTGCCGGAACCAGTTTCACCCGAGAGAATAATCACCGGGTGTTTCTGAATTGCGGCGATAATGTCCTCCCTTCTCTTGGAGATGGGCAGATCTTGTGGATAGGGGATCTTGCCGGGATTCCAGGAAGGTCGTTTCGCTATTTTACGCCTTGGTTGCCGCCTTTCTTCCATTTTCCTATCGCTTACGAGCGCGGTTGAAAATCTTCACAGCCTGAACCCAGTCTTCGTCGTTCGGATACGAAAGGCTGCGCCAGATGATATTGAAGTTAGAGTCGACCAGTGAAAGCAAGGGAGCGTCTGATGAGGGTTTTTCAAGAATAGTGGAGTGGCTCTTCAAGAAACCGCTTTTGAGAAACGCACTCGCAACGGTTCGCTTGGCGTACCTACTTCCAGGCCATGCGAAGTCAAGGAGCCAAGGTGTAGATTCCAGGCTACTCACTAATGAGGCACATCTTAATGCGTCATTGAGATCTTCTTTCGAGCGAGAAGTGATGAGGAAGATTGGCCATTCATTGATGGTTAAGTATTCACCATCGAGTGTCTTGCAGGTGAATTCTTGTGCGCCTGTCTCTTTGGCGAAAAGACCAAGCATTAGCGCGAAAAGTATTCCGAACTTCGATCTCATGGTTGCTGGGTTTTAGCTTGGGTTGAAAAGCTGGCCATTGTAAATCCGAGAGAGTCCAGTTTTGCGGATACATTTCCGGAATTAATATTCGAGCCTCCAATGCGCGCCTTCCCCGAATTGAGGTCCGCGCTAACTCGGTTTATTCCAGGCAAACGGGAAAGGCCTTTGATTGCTGATTCGCGGCAGTGGCTACAAGTTATACCTTTGATACCAAAAGAAACGATTTGAGGATCGTTCCATGGGTCAGAAATTTCTTGAAGGGTAGATTTGGCGGCATTGCCTTTCCTCCAGTATGAATAACCGAGCAGGGCAATCAAAGTTGCGCCAGTCGCGTGACTCCAAAGGGACAGGCCACGCAAGTGAATATGGCCGAGTTTGAACGCTTTCGTATCCAGCAACTCATGGAAGACCAAAGCGGCGGCGCAGGATACGAGAATGATCATCGTGACGTAAATGGTGGTCCCTCGTCCCCCTAAGGTTTTTCGTATCGCCGTAATGGTGGCGATGTTGGTCGCGGGACCGGCGATAAGAAGCACGAGGGCCGCGCTAACGGCTAGGGCACTATCAATCAATTCCAAAGCAAGGGGGATAGAGCCCGTTAAACAGATGGAGAACGGAGTGGCGATGAGGGTGGTTAGCAGGATGCTCATGTAAACCCCTCCGGGCGGATTGGCCAACAGGTCGTCGGGAGCGGACGCGCTTATCAACCCGGCCAGCAGGAAGCCGACAAACAAAGAAACGGCAATGTCGCCAGGAAGGGGCATCAGTCCGTTGCGCAGGTTTTCGGTCCATGTGGGTTTCGCGCTTTCGGTTCCGGATGAACGAGGGACTGCCATTTCGTTTTTCTTGCTGAAGAGCTCAACGATAAGTCTTACCCCGATCCCGGAAATGAAGGCGATGACGACACGGTACAACGCGAAAACGGGTCCGAGCATACCGTAAGTCGCTAAGATGCTGCCGATTCCCATTTGGGGAGTAGCGATTAGAAAAGAGGTCGCCGCTCCCTTGCTCGCGCCCTTCTCACAAAGGCTAGCGGTCACCGGGATGACACCGCAAGAGCGGAGAGGCATGGGCACTCCGAAGATGGAAGCGAGGACGATGGACTTAAATCCGGGCTGGCCTAGATGTTGTTCAATCCATTGCTGACGAATCCACTTGTGTAATAGTCCGGTTATCAAAAAGCCCAACAGCAAGTAGGGGCCCATTTCGGCAATCAGGCTCCAGGTTTCGATCAAGTAAGTCCGGATCGGGTTCATGAGTTCAGAAAAACATGTTGCCCCAGATCGATCTTGTCGAGGGATCAACTTGTCTCGTGAGAAGGAGCTTAGTTGGTTTTGGCGCCGTCCCGAATTGAAACCGGAATCCGGACTCTAGCAATCAGCCCACTGGGAGAGGCGGGTACCATATCCAAATGGCCACCCTTGAGGGCCAATTGAGTACGGATCTGAAAAAGGCCGATTTTGTTTAGGGGCGCGTTGACGCTCTTTAGTTTCTCGTCGAGACCGATCCCGTCGTCCTCAATCTGAAGCACCCATTCATCCTCGTCTCTAAACAGAGTGATGATACAGAGGTTCGCTTTTGAGTGGTTAACGACGTTGGTGATGAGCTCGCGAAGTATTTCGAAAAGGAGGTCTTTCTTCTGTTCGAGTTCGATGGACTGTTGATCCGCGATGGATATGCTGACGTCGATGCCATGCTCCTTTCGCGTCATGGCTACCATGCGTTTAGCGGCGCCGATAAAGCCCTCTTTCGCTGGATTGGGAGGATTGAAATCCGCAACGGGCTCCTGGGCGAAGTCGAAGGGTAGTGATTCCTGTTTGGGAGCTGTGGCCTTTTTTCGAGCGACCGATTTCAATACCTCTTGATAGGCCGCCTTTTTGTCAATCGAGAGGGATTCATCCTGCTTGGAAGTGTCGGGGCTCGATTTTGCGGGTTTCTTGCTTTTTACCTTCTTTGGTCTCGGGCTGTTGTCTGATTTTTCGGCTACGATCGGTGGAACCGGCTCACTCGCTTGGTTCTCAGGGATTTCTGTATCTGGTACTGAAAACGGAGCTTGGGGTCGAGACGGCATCGTAGGGCCCCCGCTGTGAGCAATCTCGTCGGCCAGGGCCTGTAATTTCTGGTCTGCCTTTCGCAGGGCTTCCTCCCTAGCCTGAAATGCCTCCTGGATTGCTGTGTTTGCTTCGGCGAGACGCTCGTACAATTCGTTCGTCTTCGGAGTTTCGCGAATGACACCGATTATGGCGGTCTCGTCGAAGGCATTCCCTTTCCAAATTTTGCCGCGCAGTTCTAGTCCTAGAAGAGGCATCTCGTCGCCATTGACCCGAAAATGACTGGAGACGTTATCGTTCTTTAGCGGAAACCGATCGAGACTCTCGGAAACGGCTGAGCGGTCTTCCGGAAAAACTTGCCCGACGATTTCGTCCAAGCTCCTCTCCGCTGGGCTAGGAGGGAAGCTGAGCATCGCTAGCGCGATCGAATCGAGGACAAACTTATCCTGTTTTGGATAGTAGGTCCAAGCACCCATCAGCCCCGTTTCGAGAGTCAGGTTTAGACGGGACTCGAGTATGGATCTCTCGGAGGCGAGGGTGTGGCGCGCGATGGTGGAACGAATCGCTTGCTCAACCAATGAAGGAGAAATGTCTTCCTTGCACAGAAACTCATCTATCCCGCTCGGGCGGACAAATTTAGGATCGTTTAGATTGCGGCGGTTGGTGAGTCCGAGAATAGGATTGTCGAAACCGGCAATGCGAAGTCGATCAATCTCGCTTTCAGGCTGCTCAAGTGAGTCGCAGTCTAGGAATAGCAAATCGAACCCGCAGGCTCTTAACATGTTTCTGGCACCCTCGATGGAAGTACAGCGCTGAAGTTTGTACTTGTTGAGCTGAGACCGTTTCAAATCAGCCCTTAGGGTTGCCGCATCGTCTTCATCGCTTATGATCGCTAGCAAAAATAGAGTCCCGCGAATTTCCCTGATCACGGGTGGAGGCGCCTTCGCTCTGTCTTTGCTAAATGGAGACTCCGATTGGGACATTATTTTGAAGAAGGAGGGAACTGAATCAGTTTCTGATACGGGGGTTCAAGGATGTAAGGATTCTCGTTGGGCTTGATTACGAGATCGTTTGGAGAAAGTTGCTGGCGAACCATTGAATGACGCTTGGAATAGAAAAAGGAAGAAAAACTAAGGGAATGATTTCCAGCATCCTAAACGCGAATACAAAGGGTTTGAGCAGTTGGAAATCATGCGATCAGTGTTCATAATTCGCGGAGAGTCCTAGAAGTTTCAGAAGGTGCATTATTTGTCTCTCTGCGTTTAATCCAGATGTAAGTAAAAGGATGAAATGTTATTCACACGTTATTTACGGAGCAAGGTTTGTTCTGTTTCTAAACCAATGGTTGTAGGAATTCCCGTATGAAGTAGTTAATGGTTCCTTACACGCTTTGATCGGGGAGTTGTTTGTGGGATAGAATCAAAGAATGGAAAAAACGGCGGTTTTAGGTTTTTTTCGTGGTGGAAAGCGAATCAAAGTCAAAAATTCCACTTCAAAGGCCCGAAAATCGGGTCAATAAACGGCCAAAGGACTCATTTTTAACCGATTATTTCGCGGATTTGTCACCTACTGATTGACTGTGTAAAATCATGCGACTAGAGCTCGCTAATAAATGTCAACAGAGGCTTCTGCAACCCCATCTCCCCAAGAGGAACGAATTCAAGACGCAGTCATAAGGCTGGCCGGTAACTCGCAGGATGGCATCCAATCGATAGGCGGTTTTCTCGCTCGATTGGCGGGCCGTAGTGCACAGGAGGTCATGACCTACATGACGATTCCCGCCACCATCTCGGGTGGGCCATCCATTTTTCAGGTACGAATGGGATCTGGCGAAGTGCTCTCGGCTGGCGACGAGGCGGATTTCCTTGTGGCTTTCTATCAGCATAGCTACAAAAACCATATTTCCCACCTTAAGGATGGAGGCGTCCTGCTGTACGACTCAGACCACGTTGAGCCAGACGAAAATGATAATCGGTTTCTAAAGGTGGGAGTGCCGATTGCTGCTTTGACTGTAGAGGCTTTGGGTGGTTCTACCCGTGAGAAGGGGAAAAATATTTTTACTCTCGGTCTCCTGTCCCGGATTTTCCAATTGGACATCGAGAAATTAAGAGGAATTTTCGTTGAGCGGTTCGGAGGCAAGTCGGAAGACATCCTTCGCAATGCAAATCTGGCTTTTGATGCAGGCTATTCCTATCCGATCGACAACGTACTCGATCGCTACTACGCTTTCCATACCCCGGACGAAACGGGAGAACCGCAAGTCACGATGGACGGAAATACGGCAATTGTGCTTGGTCTCTTAGCAGGTGGAGTACGCTGTGGCGCTGGCTATCCGATCACTCCTTGGTCCACGATCATGGAGATGCTACGCTCGCAATTGCCCAAGTATGGAGGAGTTTTCGTGCAGGCAGAGGACGAGCTTGCTGCGGTTTCCATGGCGATCGGTTTTTCTTACGGAGGGAGGCTTGCGGTCACTGGCAGTTCTGGTCCGGGGATTTCGTTAAAGCTCGAGGCCTTGGGTTGGGCTGGCATGGCTGAAATTCCGCTGGTGGTCATCAATGTTCAGCGAGGTGGTCCTAGCACCGGTTTGCCCACCAACGTAGAGCAAAGCGATTTACTTCAAGCGATCTACGGTAGCCATGGGGATTGCCCTAGGGTGGTATTGGCTGCCCAAAATGTTGAAGATTGTTTTTATACGGCTCTGGAAGCCTGCAAGATCGCGCGAGAATACAGTGTCCCGGTCTTTGTGTTGTCTGACATGTCGATGGCGTCTCGTATTGAGGCTTTTGATGAGCCGGACCTTGATAATATCGTCACTGAGCCTGTCTTGGACACGGGGGATCGTGCTGAGGGGTATAAGCCGTATGATCTAGAACGGATCACGAGGCATGCCCCTCCAGGCACTTGGATCGAAGGGGGTAAATTTCCGCAGGTGACCGGATTGGAGCACGACGAGACGGGACATCCTTCCGCGAATCCTGAAATGCACGTCAAGATGATGGCCAAACGTCGCGACAAGCTAAAGACGCTGGCTAGCTCCCTGCCTCCATCGGAAGTCTTTGGCGACCAGGAAGGTGAAACCCTTGTCGTTGGTTGGGGAAGTACTTGGGGACCGATCCGTGAGACCGTGATCCGCGAGCGCAGCAGAGGGAAATCTATGGGTCACCTGCATATTAGGCATGTGAATCCGCTGCCCAACGACGTGGACGAAATCTTCAGTCGGTACGAAAATGTGGTAGTGGTGGAGATGAATGATGAGGGCCTTTACGGTTTTGGTCAGCTCGCAACACTGCTTCGCGCCAAGACCTGCAATCCTGCTATACGAAGCATGGCCAAGACGGATGGACTTACTTTTAAAATTCGGGAGATCATTAAGGGTATCCAGGAGCGAATCCAATAATTCGCGTTCTTTCGACTTTCTGATTCGTTAAACAATTACCCAAATAGATTAAATAAAATGAGTGCACCATCCGCCCCCAAGTCCGTAGAACGCGGAACGATTACCAAAAAAGGAATTGCGGCAGACCATCCGACCTGGTGCCCAGGCTGTGGCGACTTCGCTGTTCTTGCGGCATTTTTCAAAACGCTTGAGAAGCTGCAGTTTCCACAGGAAAAGATCGTTACGTTAGCCGGAATTGGCTGTTCCTCACGGTTTCCTTACTTCGTAAATACGCACGGAGGGCATTTCATCCATGGAAGAGCGCTACCTTTTGCTACCGGTGTCAGTCTTGGTCGGGACGACCTTCATGTATTTGTGTTCGGAGGGGATGGAGACGGCTTTTCGATTGGCGGGAATCACCTTGACCATGCGGGGCGAAAGAACATCCGGCTTACTTATGTGATCATGGACAATTTCGTCTATGGACTGACTAAGAAGCAGACCTCTCCGACGTCTCCTCAGGGCTTTCGCTCGAAAACGGATCCGACTGGAGCGATCGACCGCCCCACGAATCCGATGCGCAAGTTGCTCTCCAGCGGAGCTACTTTTGTAGCCCGCACACACGCGTCTCAGATCAAGCACATGATGGAAATGTACGAGCGTGCGATTTCGCATGACGGATTTTCAGTTGTCGAATGCCTGAGTGAGTGTGTGGAGTTTTACAAGGGTGCTTTCGATGCCGCAATACCCCGTAAAGGAGGGTCATTCGAAGTGATTGATGAAGAAAAGCATGATGTAACCGATATGTCTGCTGCACTAACTTTAGCCGAGGAAGCTTGGCCAGGCAAATTTGGGGTGTATTATCACAAACCTGAACCCACCAAGAATGAGCTCGAGAAAGGTTTAATCGACAAAGCCCGAGCGAAGACTAAGGGCACGAGTGATGTGGATCTTCTCAAGCAGACATTTGCCGCGATGAAGTAGGGCTCCTCGTTAGGGTTCGAAAAGATTTTCCATAGAGAAAGCCCGGCGATCAGACGGGGCTTTCGTATTTAACCAACTAACTAAGAAAGTTGACAGCATGTGGAGCGTAGGTACGGCGGATTCTTTAGGTTGCTGGCTGGTATTCCGGTATCATAACTTTATTCAATTGGCTGTATTACGGATCGTCTTAACCCGATTCTGTAGCATTTGTGGCGAGGCTGAGTAGAAGACGTGGCAAGTGGATATGTGCCATTACTCATTGAATACGGATAGGGGTGAATTTCCGCGTTTTGCGATTGTATGGTTTAACGGGGAATTCAGCCTGAGTGGTCGCTCGAATCGAAAAATAGTTGAATGTTCAGAGAAAGTTTACCTGGAAACCGATGCCCATGCTAATAACTTGCCGGAGTTCGGAAACCTTACGCTATCGTGGCGGATCCGAATCCTTAAATGCCCTTTAGCAATCAGGGATTTCTTGCCATAGTGTATGCGTGCTCCATCTTTTTACGTTGTGTGTATGAACTCGGATTAACCTCTATCTAGAAGCAAAATGAACCATCCAAAATACATTCGGGCAAGTAGTTTGATCTGTCTTCTTCTGGTTTTGGTCTTTGGGTTTGCCGATCCTGTTTTTGGTCAGGCTGCGGTTGAGGGGAAAGAAAAGTCAGGCCAGAGTTCCGATGGCAGGCTCGAAGGGATTTTGGAGAATTCGACGCAAGAAGAAACCAAAAAGCAAAAACGGAAAAGCCAGGTCACATTGGAAGAACTGCCGCCTGAGGAACGGAGGCGCATGGAAATGCAAATGATGGGGGTGGACTTCCATAGCAAAGGCGGAGTGGGGTACCGAAAGAGCTGGGAGTTTAGATCGGGTGTGACGAAGTTGTATCCACCGTATTATGACGGCTGGGAAGATGGGAGAGAGATGAAGGGGCTCTACGAGGATTACGCGTGGAAAGGCGAGCCAGGATACACGCTTTCAAGAATTATATACAACGACCGCTTTCTCCAGCAAACGGGATCGGAATTTGTGAATTTTTTCTCTTTGTTTTGGAAACCCGAAGCTTATGCGTTTTCACTGTTCACTCCGCGTAGCTTCGAGAAAGTCAAAAACACGATTCGCGAGCGAATTATTGAAGCGAGGAAAGAATATGCGGAACGCGAAAAGTTCGATTCGTTTGAAGACTACATTGCCTTCAAGTTTGGAAACGATTTCGAAATGGAGGGTTTCGTTGATGGTTATTGGATCGAGGCCAATGACGGTCCAGAACACCTCACCTATTTCTACACCTCTGAATTCGTAGGCTACAGGCGGAAGAAAAAAGAGGCCTACAAGACTCCTTTGATCGCCACTGCGACTTACATGATCGTGAGGAACAAAATGGTGAAAATGGATGTGGTGAGGGAATACGTAGGTCGAGATGACATTCCGATTCTATTAGAATTTACCTCCAAACTTCACGCGGACATGAAAGTCGTAAATCGCTATGGAAAATCGGATTGAGGTTTGAACGCCACGATTCTTAGGTATTGAGTTAGTAGGGGCGATTGTATTGAAGGATTCGGTAATGAGTCTAAACCGCTACGAACAGATTCTAATGAACTATTTGGAGTGCCATTCTGAAGAAAAGCGGTTCTGGGAAGCAAGAGTGACCGAAATCTCTCGCCGGGGAGGAAGGCGGGAATCTAGGGCTCTTGAGTTAAACGGGATTTTATGGGAATATTTTGAAGAGCGGGGACGCTTTGAGTCTCCATTTAGGGAAGTTCTGATTCACGAAGGTGACCGAAAGATCAGCATGCTTAACTTGTCGGAATACCTTCTCCGAATGTGGGCTCCGCCTCCGCAAAAGAAAAGGGGTCTCTGTTAGGATGGGCCGCTCCGAGAACGGTCGGTTTTTCGTTTCGCTTCAAGTTTTTCTTCCCGCCAAGTCGCTCTCTCTTTTGGTGTCATGCCGATGTGCTTGCGAGAAAGTTTCTTGCTGATTTCAACTTGCTTTTGGCGCTGCGCGGCTCGTTCGCGCTGTTCGTTACTGAGAGATTCGTGACAGTAGGGACAGCTAACGCCTTCGACGTAGTGTTCAGACTCCTTGTCTACCTCGGAAATCGCATGGCGGCAGGCATGGCACATATCGTATTCGCCCGGCTCTAGATTGTGATCAACGGTGACGCGATTGTCGAAGACGAAGCAGTCGCCTTCCCAGAGACTCTCAGAAGCGTCGACTTTCTCGAGATAGTTCAGGATCCCACCGTCGAGGTGGTACACTTTCTTAAAACCTTTTTTGAGCAAGAGCGATGTAGACTTCTCGCACCGAATGCCTCCGGTGCAGAACATGGCGATCGGCTTGTCTTTTTTTTCTGCGAGCTCTTTGTCGACGTACTCAGGAAAGTCACGGAAGCTTTTTGTTTCGGGATTCTGGGCTCCTTTGAAGGTGCCAATCTCGACCTCGTAGTCATTGCGGGTATCAATCAATGTGACATCAGGATCTGAGATAAGATCGTTCCAGTCCTCGGGCCTCACGTATTCCCCCACCTGGTCCCCAGGGTTGATGTCTGGTCTGCCTAAGCGTACGATCTCTTTCTTCAGGCGGACTTTCATTCGGTAGAAAGGGAGTTCCGTTGCTTTGGAGTATTTCACCTTCAAGGGGCCGATCACGGGATCGGACTGGAGGGAATTCAATACCGCATCAATACCCATTTGAGGGCCGGATATCGTTGCGTTGATCCCCTCGTGGGCTAGCAAAACTGTACCTTTGACCCCGCTCCTCTCACACAGATTGCATAGAGGAATTCGGCGCTGTTCGAAGTCAGGCAGCGGAACGAATTTATAGAATGCAACAATAACGACTGGGTCAGCTTCCATGGATCTAGATTTAATTGAGAACGCGAAATGCGTGTATCAATCAAGAAGTAAACGTCGAAGTGACCGGTAGACATTAGTGTTAGTTAAGAAGGATTGACCGGTTCTCGGTCTTTAGGCAAAGAACCTCGCTATGAAAGCCCCTACGAGCAAAGAAAAAGCAGCTTTGCGAAATACGGCTCAGAAATTGAAGCCGGCAATCCATATTGGAAAAAAGGGGATTACACCCGCCTTGCTGGCCGAATTTACCAAAGCTCTCAAATTGGATCAGCTCGTAAAAGTGGCGTTCAAGGCAAACCGGGACGAGATTTCTTCATTCGTGGGAGAGCTGGAGTCGAAAACGGATTCCCACTGCGTAGGTGGGGTGGGGAAGCGCCGGAGTTTTTACAAAGTCAAAGAGTGGGTCGAAACTCGGTAGGCTTCATTGAGAATATTTACATCGGGAGTACTCGTTCGATTGATTCGGGATGCTGAACTCCTTGGCAGAGGTAAATTTGAGGCTGGATGTTCAAATACCTGATTTGAAAAAGCTTCGGTCGGAGTTCGAGGCGAAAGTGGGGGAACGTTCACAGGCGGTATGGGCGTGAACGCCCTCAAGGTCGAAATGGGAGAAGAATACGTGGGGCTGAAGTTATTTATCTCCTGAGGAGAAACGCGTTGTGCAAGGCCTACAGGTGCTACGAAAACATTTGTGGTTTGGTTGAACGCTCTCAGAAAACGAGATCTGGGAAGAAGAGCGATCACGCGAGTTCGAATCGATTTGGCGTTCCGAGTAAGAGTGTAAAGAGATATTCCTTACAATATTTCAAGAGCCATCAGCGTCTTGTCGTCTTGAGCAGACCCACCTTGGGAATGAGCGTCGACGACGGAAAGGGCATTTTCGGGGACGGCCTCTATTCCTTCCTGCCAGATTTCAGGTAGTCTTTTCGAGAATCCAACGATTCCTAGCATCTCTCCTGATTGGTTTTCTACTTCGTAGATACCGTCCGTTATGAAAACGATTCGATCTTTGGCCCCCAGTTGGATCAATCGTTCATCGTAGACATCATCAGGATTGATGCCGAGCGGCACGCCTTCCGAACAGATCTCTTCTGGTTCACGTAAATCGTTTCTAGAAAGAAATGCGGGGCAATGCCCGGCACTCGCGAGCTTTAGCCTATAGTCATCATAGGAGTAATAGGCGACTTGGGCAGTGATGAACATGTTCAAGTGCCCGAGCTCTTCATAGATTTGCTTGTTAGTTTGGGACAAAAGCCAACCCGGGGTTTCCGCCAAGTTTAGCCGCGAGCGGATCGCCGTCCTGAAAATGGTAGCCAGCAATGCTGCGGGAACGCCTTTTCCCATCACGTCGGCGATGACAAGAAGTAGTCCGCGTCCCTTTATTTCAATGGCGTCTATGTAGTCACCGCCTACAGCTAAAGCTGTAACACATTTGCCAGTTAAACGAAAGTGTTCGTTGCTCGGAAATTTCGACGGCAGAAGGGACTGTTGGATTTCCGCTGCGATCTCTAGTTCTGTTTTTGAGCGAGCGTGCTCCTTTTTTTGATTAATGGTAGATGCGTTTTCGATTGCAATAGCTAGAAATCTAGAAATTGCACGGGCGAGTCTTGCAATCCTAGTCTCGAGCTGAATCGCATCCTGTTTCGGCATTTGTAAAGAGATTATACCTACGAATTCGTCTTGGTATGAAATTGGGACCAGTAGAGCGCTGTCGGACACTGAATAGAGAGGATCCGATCTAGCGAATTGGGTGCAGTCTACGATGATCTGTTCACGATGGGTGCGGAGAGCTTGAACAATCGAGATAGAGTGGTTGCTTGTCAGTTCGAAGCGTTGTTCTTTGTGATCGAGTGGATTTATCAGGTGCCCTTGTTGCAAGACCCAGACTGCGGCTCGAGGAATGTTAAAGACAGATTGGAGTCTGGCGAGACTGCTTGAAACCGTCTCAGCTAGCCAGGGCTCGCGACTAAGATCTTCGGCGAATCCTTGCAAGGCATCAAGTTCACTGTAGCTTTGACTAAGATCGTTTGTGGCGCTTTGCAGGGTTTCGTATAGCTCTTGAATCTTAGCGATAGGGCTTTGGGGACGATGCAAAGTTTTCATGAGAACCAACTTGTGCCCATACTGGGTTTTAGAGTGAACCGCGGAATCGAAAATCGATTCAATGAGAAAGCACCCTCGACCCGATTCACTCAGAGGGTCGTCTGGAAGCCTAGCGGCCTTTGGTAGATATTTAAAGTTTCCAGGGTCTTCGATTTCGATGGTTAGTCGCTCCCCCTCCCATTGCCACATGACCTTTACCGACTTAGGGCGAAACCCTCGACAGCCATGTTCAATTGCATTGTTTAACGCCTCGCAGAAACCTAGTTCGATGGCTGGCCAAATAGTGGTGTCGATCAAACGTAGTTCGCAGAATTCCCTAAGATGTTCTGCTACGCTGGATACGAAGCTCAATTCTCCCGGAACTTCGCAGTATGAGATGTTTTGGTGTTTTAGCTCCGCCATGGGTCATACGGATCGTTTGAACGCGAGTCGCCAAAAATTGTTCCGAATAAGTTTGATGATATTCTTGTCTCTGCCGAGAGCTTGATACGAAGCATGCACCCACTCATTGGGATCGTCTGCACTATGGCAATCGTGGAGGTCGGACAACGAGAGAAAGCCAGGGGAAACTTCCTTAAGCCTTTGTTCCAATTCCTGGTCCTCTTTGATTCTCCATTCGATAGGCCGGGGAAGAATGCCGATCAAACGCATCCGTCCCTTGAACACTTCCTTTAGCCAATGCCAACGACGAGTGAGAAGGCACCCGTTGTTCCCTGTTTTAAGAGCAAGGGCGCCACCTTTTCCGTCATGAGCCTCAATTGTGGTCCAGTCGATTTGGGAAAGAGCAACGACGGGAGCGGCGATTGTAAAAAGCAGGATCGCGAAAAGGCGCTCGAACAGGGGGGCGTTACGAATACGGCTGCCCAGGTCGCTTAGGATGAATGCGTCCGAAATATTTACGCGACAACCTCTTTTAATATCAATTAGCAGCCCACCATCGGCTGCGACCTGATCAAGTTCGGTGTTGCGCCCCACCATGGTCCCTGGGAGTAAAACGGAATCTCGGACGATAGCATTGTCGTCGACTATGGTATTTTCCCCGATGCAAGCGTTGGGTCCGATGACGGCTTGCGAGCCAATATCGCATTTACCTTGAATCCAAAAAGGAGGCATCAATTTGGCACTCGGATGGATTCGAGTTTGAGGGCCCACCCATCCTCTAGGACAAACGGATGTTTCGATGCGAAGCTCGTACTCCTCAATGTGTTTTACCCAATTCTTGTTTAGTTTTAGCCAATGTCGGAAAAGGTCGGTAGTTGTCGCGAGGCTTGTGTGGACTTTATTTTCGCGAGGCAGTCCAATAACGGGAATAGCGTCATTCGGCGCTTTGTCATCTGACTGTATAGGAATTACGGTTACGTTGCGTGACCAATAGGCTCCTCCGTTTAGGTAGTCTCTAACAACCGTCGGTCGATCAGAAACATATACCTCGATATTTTCGATATTCTCGTAGACGGAACGATCCATCCAATGGGCGATAAATGGCTGGTTCCCAACCGGCCAGAGGCAAAAGGGTTGTGGGTTTTTCCAAAGATCGTCCAGTTCCCCCCAATCTGGAACTAGTAGTTTCCATTTTTGCTTCATTTCTCGATAGGGAGTAGGCTAGTAAGCACCTTTGCCGAGGAGTACGGCTGGAATGGTCAAAAAGAGTAGTTTGATATCGAGCCAGATGCTGCTAGACTGGATGTATTCGATGTCGAGCCGAACCTGGTTTTCAAAATCGAGATCCGTTCTTCCACCGACTTGCCAAAAACAGGTTAGACCCGGTTTTGCTAGAAGGCGTTTGCGCGCTTCCAAAGTGTAGTCTGCGACCTCGGCTGGGACAACTGGACGAGGTCCTACGATCGACATATCGCCAAGAAACACGTTCCAGAACTGGGGCAGCTCATCGACCGAATACTTTCGGATAAAACGCCCAATCCGCGTAATTCTTGGATCGCCTTTCAGTTTTATCTCAATGGTATCCTCCGCCTCTTGTTGTTCGATCATTCGCTGGGCCACCTTTTCGGCGTCCAGCACCATGGACCTGAATTTCCAGATCATGAATGACTGCCCTTTGAGTCCGATTCGTTGTTGAGTGAAGAATACCGGCCCCTTGTCTTCCAGTTTTATAAGGGCAGCCGTGACGCCAAAAATGGGAGAAAGGGCCACGAGAGCGAATCCGGAAATCAGGATATCGAAAATCCGTTTGAGGGTGATTGTCGCTCCGATTACAAAAGCCCAAGTAGAGCGTTTCAGTCTAGCTCTCGTTTTTAGACCTACCTTGCCGGAGACGGTGGCGGCTTTGGCCCAATATTCGGCAAGCTCTGTGTCTGATTCATTTGGGATTCTTTGCATTTTTGGCGAGTCTTCTTCTTAGATCGGCCAAAAACGTTGATTCAAAAGCGGTATCTTCTTCTGAGTTCCAGATAAAATCAGCGTGTTGCAGGGAGGGTTCGACGTGCTTATGGTGCATCGGAAGGGTTTGCTGGCTCCAACTCGCGCGAATTTGGTCCGCAGTATAGCCCCTGTCCTTTGTATCTCTTTTCAGTCTTCGCTCAAGGCGGGTTTCTGAGTCTACATTGATGTAGAGTTTGAAATGCAGGAGGTTGCGTATCTCTGGCCAGCATAGAACGAACAGTCCCTCCAATATGATGAGCGGACAAGGGACGAGAATATTGCCAGAGAGCAGCCGACGATAGTTGATATAAGAATAGTCAGGCGCCTCCACCTCGATACCCTGGTTGAGACAATTGAGGTGGTGATAAAGCAGTGTGTGTTCGACTGCGTTAGGGTGGTCGAAATTGGTTTTCTTGGCCTGTTCTAGGTTAATGCCTGAGAGATCACGGTAGTACCAATCTTGTTCGATAACAGTCGATTCCTCGGGAAACGCAGATTGAATACGACGGGCAAATCGTGACTTCCCAGAGCCACTGCCGCCTGAAATACCGATTATGATAGGCACTCTATACACTCTTTTTCTCTTATTTTCTCTCGTAGTGATTCAAGGCTCATGGCCAAAATGTCGTAGGAAAGAAGAAGCTAAGTCTGCCATTAGGGGGCGAGCAACGAACAATCCCAAATTCCTACAAACATGAGTACAGTAATTGATGGTCATCTGGACAACGGCATTTTGCGTGTCAAATTAGATGTAAATCGTTTGGATGCCTTTGCCGCTCGCGATTTCAAGAAGCAAGTCGATCTGATTTGGTCAAAGGACGTTGAACAGGTTGAATTGGATTTCAAGCAGGTTGGTTTCATCGACAGCTCTGGAGTGGGGGCGTTGCTAGGAGTTTACAAGCGGCTCCCGAACGCAGATGGGCAGGTTCGCCTGACGAGTGTCCAAGCACCGGTCCAATCTGTCATAGAGCTCCTACGCTTGCATCGAATTTTTAAAATAGAAAATTGAGAAGGCGTAATCGCCGCTATTGGGCGGTCGCTACCGCATTCACTTGATTGATGTCAGGCTTCAATCGGAGCACGGTTTTTCGGTTGCATTCGCTCTTCTTTGATAGTGTCTGCTCGTTCTTAGCGAGCGATTTCAATTCTAGTTTCGAGTGGGAGATTTTTGGGAAGGATTGGGTAAAAGTACCCAAAAGAGCTCTCGTTCGAGGCAGGGCTGCCGATAAGCTAAGTGGCTAAACTCATTATTGCTGCGTGCTATGAATCCCACTGGCTTGTTCAAAGACATATTCCTCAAATCTCCCCATGCTCAGATTATTTCGAGTAATGGTCTCATCCAGATGGCGAATCGAACGGCAGTAGAGCTATTGGTTCGCAGTTCAGATGTTGATTCTCTCACGGACGCTCCGATGGAGGCCTACTTTAGAAATTGGGAGAAAGCGCTTCAGGAAAACGAAGGTACCACGTCGTTGACCTTGGCCTCGCCCACTGAAAAAGGGCCATATGCGTGTGAAGCCCTAGCGACAAAAATGGGTGAAGGAGAAGTTTTGTGGAATCTGCGTCCGATTGGATCTGGAATTGAATCAAGCGGCGCTGACAGGGAGCCAGCCCTTAAGGTGGCTCTTGATCGATCGACAGACGGAATCGTCTGCTTATCGCAAGACCTATCTAGTGAAGATCAGACATCAAATTGGCTTGTCCGTTTCGCTAATCGCGCTTCCCGCGAGCTTATTGGAATCGAACGCTCAAATATTGTGGGCCGAGCATTAAAGGAAGTGTCTTCAGTTTACGACGTTCTCAAAATTGACGAGCTCATCTCGAATATTAAGAACACTCACAAGCCGGCAATTAAAGAGCTCGCATTTGAGGTACAAGGCGAGTTGAAAACGGTTGTTCTTTCGGCCCAGAAAACGGATCGTTCGGAGTACATTTTGGTTGTTGAAGACGTTACCAGGGCAAGGCAGGTCGAGCAGGAGCTGGAAAGCAGTTCCAATGAGTTGGAGCGTTTGAGTGACCAAGTGCCCGGGGTCTACTTTCATTTGAAGATTAACCAAGACGGTGATCCGTCCTTCCCGTTTATCAGCGAGAAGATTAAAGACCTTCTAGGAGTCGAAGCACAAGACGTAATGAAGGATGCCTCCATCGCCATGGGGGCCGTATTCATCGAGGACTTGGAGCGGGTATATGAAAGCTTGGCAGTATCTTCGAAGAATCTTAATCCGCTCTATTTAGAATATCGAGTTAACGGTCCTAACGGAAAACAGAAATGGGTATCAACTAAAGCGATACCAGAAAAGCGTAGTGACGAGACGATTATATGGTACGGTATTTTTGAGGACGTTACCTTGAGGAAAGAATCCGAAGAACGCCTTAGAATGGTATCTGCTGCCGTTGACGTCTCTAGCGACTTCATCCTGATGATGTCGACCGAAGGAAACGGCATCTACCATAACAACTCCTTCACCAGCGTTCTTGGATATGACTCAGTCGACCAGTTGAACAATTCCGGTGGAGCAGTGGCTCTATTTGAAGATCAAGGCCTGTTTGAGAAAATCCTACAAGAGACTCAGGAATATGGTCATTGGCAGGGAGATGTGCAGATGGCTACGGAGTCAAGTCGAGTGCTTGATGTCTATTTTAGAACAGTTGCCGTGCGCGATGACAAAGGACGGATTACAGCAATCGTTGCCACTGGTACTGATGTCACTCACAACAAACGGCGCCAGAATCTGTTGAAGCGCTACAACTCCGTATTGAAAGCGCAATCCGAGGCATCGACGGATGGAATTCTGGTAGTAAACGAACGAGGTATCGTATCGAACTACAACAAGCGTTTTCACGAAATCTGGTCGCTTTCTCCAAGTATTATGGACGCGGGAGACCCTGCGAAAATCTGGGAGACCGCATCGGAACTGATGCCTGAACCTCAAGCGTTCTTGGATAAGGCGAATTCAATTTCTGCGAGTGAAACCGAGACAGTAAAAGATCTGCTCGAGTTGAACGACGGAAGAATTTTTGAGCAAGCTTCCTTCCCGATATGCTCACCTTTAGGTGAATCGTATGGAAGGGTTTGGTTCTTTCATGAGATAACGGAGCAGAAACGTTCTGAAGCGCAGCTAAGAGCCGCAATGCGGCAGGCAGAAGAGGCGAACGAGGCTAAGAGTTATTTTCTCGCCAACATGAGCCATGAAATTCGGACTCCGATGAATGGTATCATCGGTATGACCGGCCTGGTAAGTGACACGAACCTTGATCGCGAGCAGCGCGAATGCGTGGATACAATCCGTGCCAGTAGCGAGGCGTTGCTTGTCGTTATAAATGACATTCTAGACTTTTCGAAGATCGAATCCGGAAAACTCGAGATCGAGAGCACCCTCTTTGACCTTCGCGATTGTGTAGAGGAGGCAGTTGATACTCTCGCCTTACAGGCGACCGAAAAAGGTTTGGACATCGCATATGTGATCGACAGGTCGATGGAAACTACGCTGCTCGGAGACCCTACGCGTTTACGGCAAGTTGTGATGAACCTGATTGGCAATGCGGTAAAGTTTACTGGAAAAGGGGGCGTTTGTGTTCGAGTTTCCCCTTTAGAGGAGTGGGATGATCGTTTGAAGGCCCAGTTCTCGATACGTGATACGGGAATTGGTATTCCTGCGGATAGAGTAGATACACTCTTCGATTCGTTTAGTCAGGTGGATGCCTCAACTACTAGAAAGTATGGTGGCACCGGTCTTGGTTTGTCGATCAGTAAGAACCTAGCCGAGTTGATGGGTGGATCGATGTGGGTGGAGAGCGTAATAGAGGAGGGGTCGACGTTCCACTTCACGGTTGAGTTCCGCAAATCTGGTATTGAATCGCTTCCTGCAGGAACGAAGACTGTGGGGGAATTTGAGGGAAAGAATGCTTTGATTGTTGAGCACAACGAATTCAGTCGAGAGTCCTTGAGGAGCCAGGTTGAACACTTTGGCCTAGAATCGATTGGTCTGGAGTCGTTGGCTGATCTTGAGAATCTTGAAGTTGAGTCTTCGAATCTGCTTTTGGCTTATGTGGAATCGGGTATCGATGGATTAGATACGAATGAATTAGTTGAAAGTGTTCGAAAAGGCTCAGGGAATTCGAATTTGCCTGTAGTGATATCCGGTCCATTGGGGAGTCTTCATGCTGGCAGCGGTGTGTCTGGCAAGGTGTTGTCACAATTAAAGCCTTGTAAGCTTGCGAATACGAAACGCAATCTCATGGAATCCGTAGGGTTAGCGGAGGAAACGGTAAAAAAGACCGAGAAAACTTCCGAGAAACTAGGAGAGAGAATGCCGATTTCTATTTTGCTTGCTGAGGATAATATCGTAAATCAGAAGGTTGCTATAAGGTTGTTTAAGAAAATTGGTTACAAGATCGAAGTAGCGAATAACGGCCTTGAAGCGATAAAGGCTCTTGAGCAGAGTTCTTATGACCTTGTATTCATGGATATTCAGATGCCGGAAATGGACGGTCTTGAAGCTACGAGGCAAATAATCGCCAAGTGGGGTGATGCGAGACCGAGAATTATTGCGCTGACCGCAAACGCTATGCGAGAAGATAAAGAGAAGTGCTACGAAGCTGGGATGGACGACTACCTGACCAAGCCGTTTAAGCCCATTGAGCTAGAAGAAGCGATTGTGAATACTTACGAACGTCTAGAATCAAAGGGCGGGCCAGCTACAACCTCTTAACGGTCAAAAGCGGATTCCCTTGTTCGATTACCCGATTCATTTGCTCAGATTAATCTAGGCATTTGGCTTGCTCACGCAGATTCAATCTGTGTCATCCGAGTCAGTCATTGCTAAATGCTAGATTCTAGTCCAAAAGGAGAGTCAGATTGCTACAAGCTAGCGAAGCGTTCGCTCGGTTTAATTCTGGAAACGGGAGAAGAACTGAAATTTGAACCCGTTGTGGAGCCAGAAGTAACCATAGTAATTGCTTCGCGTAACCCAGCTCCATTCCTATTTCGTTGCCTAGAGGCGCTGTGCCTTTCGGAGTCCGTCCGGATGGAGGTTGTAGTCGTCGTTGAGTCGAGCCCTCGTGAGTTGATTGCCCTTTTGCTCGATCGATTAAAGACCGTTGTGAAGGTGCGTTGCCCGGAAATAGTAAGCTACTCTGAAGCTTGGAATCAGGGCGCGAATGTAGCGCGAAGTGCAAATATCATTTTTTTGAAGGACGACGTGTGCGTAAGGAAGGATGCGATTTGCGCGACACTGAACGTCTTGAATAATGATGGAGGGGTGGGAGCCGTTGGAGCCATGTTGCTGGATGGAGATGGAGTCCTCATTGAGTCGGGATCGCTTTTGAATTCCAGTGGAATTTGCCGATCAGTAGGAAGAGGCTGGAATACGGACGACTATCGTGTGCAGTACAGAAGAGATGTAGCGTTTTGCTCAGGAGCCTACTTGGGAATTACAAAAGAGACTTTTCAGTCGATCGGAGGATTCGATGAGTCTTTCTTGGATGAGTACTACGAAGACGTTGACCTATGCTTGAGGCTCAATCGTGCTGGGAAGAGGACCGTTTACGATCCTTGCAGTGTAGCGACCAGAAATCTGGAGTACCGAGACTCTTGGGAAAAGGCCGCTAAATTGATGGCGGCAAATAGAAATAGGCTTTTGTTGATTCGCGAGTTAGAGCTCGCTAGTTTTCCCTCTCAAAGTGATTTCGAATTAGATACGGTTCATGAGTGTGCGAGAGGGCAGCGGATACTTTGGATTGAAGACGCTCCTCCTTTTGCCCACATGGGAGCAGGGTTTCCCAGGACGAAGGAAATGCTGCTGACTCTGATTGAACTGGGGCATTCTGTAACTCTGCTTCCCACTTTTATTACGACGAGCGACTTTATGGATGTGTACAAAGATACACCGCGAGAAGTTGAAGTGGCCTTAGGAGTTGGGGCGGAAGGTTTCGAAAAATTTTGGCAGAGAAAATGGAAAGCGTATGATACTGTCATCATTTCGCGACCTAATAATCTTAATTCTATTGGTCGCATAATTGAAGATACAAAAAGCAAAAGACCAGACTTGCGTTTGATATACGACGCCGAGGCTGTTTTCGCTAACCGAGAGATAAGCGAGGCACTATACAATGGGGAACCGTTTTCCGAGTCGGAAGAGAGACAACTGCTCAAAGCGGAATTGAAGCTTGCGGTGCTTGCAGATGTAATACTGGCGATATCCGAGCACGAACGAAAGCAATTTGCTTCACTGGGATTCTCTAAGGTGATCATGCTTAGGCATCACTCGACAATTGAGCCAGCGGTTAGATCATTTTCAGAGAGAGAAGGGATACTTTTTGTGGGGGCGGTTCACTCGGATTCGGCCCCAAACGCGATAGGTTTGATTGACTTTATTGAAAATTCCCTGCCGTTAATTCGATCAAAACTGGGGCAGGACATAAAGCTGTATTGTGCCGGCAGATACCATTCAGATGAATTGATGAAGTATGCCTCGGATTCAGAAGTCTTTTTAGGATTCGTGGAAGACCTCAGTGAGTGGTATGAAAAATGCCGACTGTTCATTGCACCCGCTCGGTTTGCGGCAGGTATACCTCTAAAGATCATTGAAGCCGCTTCGAAGGGTATCCCAGTTGTGGCGACTACTCTTGCAAGGAGCCAGCTTGGATGGACCGAAGAGGAGTTAATCTCGGCACATAACGCAGAGGCCTTCGCGGATGCTTGTGTTCGTGTTTATACGGAAGAACCCTTGTGGCACCAGCTAAGAATGGGAGCATTGGCCAAAATACGGCAGGACTACAGCCGAGAACACATCGTCGAAGCACTGCGTTGCGCCCTGGAGTAGTAGGTGAAGTTAGTCCAGTTCTTTGACGTATTCGATTGGTAGTCCAGCCCTCTCGGCAACCTCAGGAATCAGCTCATCCCCGCAGTAGAAAGGCACCTCGTTTTTAAGATGAGCCGCGGAGTTGGCGAAATGCAATAGGGTAACGTAGCAAAACTCTTTTGAAGCAAAAGCTTCGGGTTCATGATGCCATGTTGTGGCTCTAACGATATTTTCCGGGAGTCCCCACATTGCGAAGAGGAAACCGCCGATGGCAGCATGGTCGCAACCGAATATGGCTTGCTCCAAATGCCACAATGGCCGGTTGTTCTCGATGGATCTCCCCATTAGGTCAGCATATTCTTCTTGTTTGTTTGCCAAGAGAACTAATTTTCCAAGGTCATGAAGAAGAGTGATACTGGAAAGCGCTTGAGTCTGTTTTACGTTCACCCCGAACTTTCCCATCTGCAATCCGCAGTGACTGGTATCGATGCAATGCTTCAACACCGCGTTGGCGATCTCTTGCAGCCCAGGAGAAAGACTTAGCTGCTTTTTCGCCAACTCAGTAATTGCGAGATTACGAACGAAGTCCATGCCCAGCATCTGGAGGGCTTCCTCAATGGTTTCCACTCGGCCACCAGCTCCTAGAAAAGCGGTGTTGGCAACTTGAAGAATGGTAGCAACTACTGTCGGATGCTGCCTTATCACAGGAGCGAAATCATCGATTCCACAATTGGGATCATCGGAGGTTTTAAGAAGCTGCTGCATTGGCTCCGTGTTGACGTGGAGCTGTTTTGTGTCCTGAACAATTTCAATAACCTCTTTGCTTCGAATTCGCAACTGAGTGTTTAAGACATGCTTGATCTCGGTTACGAGGTCCTCTGGTGAGATGGGTCTCTCGATATAGAGGTGGGCTAGACCCGTCCCTTTCTTTAAAGATTCTTTGTCAGACTGGTCGTGAACTAGAAACCTAAGCGAATTTGGGTATTCCCGTTTAACGTTTGATAGAAGTATGTCACCAGAGGTCTTGGGAAGGTCTAGGCTGGTGAGCACGATATCTGCTTGATCCGCAGCAAGGGAAGCGGCTGCTTCTTCTCCACACTGTAGGGTACGCAGTTGCCATCCTTCCTGGATGATCGATGGAGCGTTGCTAATCGAATCGAGGAAAGAAGGGTCCTTATCAGCAATCAGTATCTTGATTGCTCTCTTTGCCTCCGAACTCATTTGACTGTATCTGTGGGCGATACGGGAAGCCGTTTTTGGAAAACCTCCTTAGTTTTTATAACGTGCGTCTTGGTGAGAAAGAGAGCAGAAAAGGTGAAACCATTGGAGGAAAGGCAACGTTCAAGCGACTTTCACTGATTTTTCACAGCTCGCACTGGCGTTGGGAGCATGATCCCCATCAGCCCGTGTATTCGCCAAATTTTACCTTTTGAGACGTTCAGAAATCCATAGGGATATCTCCTGTCCGAGTTGTTTTTTGCTCAGTGTCCCTAGTTCGACCGACCCTTCAGGAGTTACGAAGTGAGCAGTATTATCGTCCTGACCGAAAACGGAACCACCTGAGACGTTGTTAGCGACAATCAAGTCGCAGCCTTTGATATTTAGCTTCGCTTGAGCGTTATCTATCAGTTCTTCTGTTTCTGCAGCGAATCCGACGACCACTGCGGGACGATCATTAGGCCCCAGTTTGCCTACCGAACGGACGATGTCTGGGTTCTCGGCAAACTTGATATTTAATCCTTCGGACTTTTTGATTTTTCTATCGGAACGATTGACGACCTTAAAGTCACACACTGCGGCGCATCCAACGAAAATGTCTGCGGGAAGGGCTTTGTGGACCGATTTATGCATTTCTTCGGCTGATACGACTTCGAGAACCTGCAGATTTGGGTGGCTTGCCGGACCGATACTGTTCTTGCCTAAAACCAGAGTTACCTTCGCACCTGACCGGGCAAGAGCAATTGCGATGGCATTACCCTGCTTGCCGGAAGAGAAGTTGCTAATGTGTCGCACGCTATCAATGCGTTCGATCGTGCCCCCAGACGTGACGATGGCGCACCTTCCTTCGAGTGTTGATGCAAGCCGGAAATGGTCGTCGATCACTGCCATTATCGAACCCGGCTCAGCCATCTTACCCATACCGATTTCTCCACAGGCCAACATGTCAGCTTGCGGAGAAATGACTGTGGCTCCATCGGATTTCGCAATTTCAAGATTGCGTTGAAAAGCAGGATTTTCCCACATTTCCACATTCATGCTAGGGGCGAGAATGACTGACTTATTCTTCGCGAGCATTAGGGTGGAAGCAAGATCGTCTCCTTCGCCTCGTACCATTTTTGAAATGAAGTCAGCGGTTGCTGGAGCCACTACAATCAAATCCGCTCGACGGGAAAGTTCGATGTGGCTCATTTCGTAGGCTTGGGAATCCCACATTTCGACGTGGGCTTTTTTTCCGGTGAGGGTTTCGACGGAAAGGGGAGTTACGAATTGCTTCCCCCCCTCGGTCAATACGCCCTCAACCGAGGCACCGGCCTTTGTGAGCAGACGAATGAGGTCGAGCGATTTGTAGGCCGCGATGCTGCCTGTGAGTATCAATAGAATGCGTTTGCCCTCAAGCATGACTTAAAACATGGAAAGGTCGATGTTCGTTGAAAAGATCTAGAGAGCAAGCCCTGAGAGTTGTCCGTTGAACACAAAAGAAAAAGGCTAGTTTTGAAACTCGAACTCGAGCTGTTTCGATTGGCTCGCTTGATGGGTCGCGAGCCTAACGCCAATTCCGATAAGCCTCACAGGCAGAGCCTTGCGGCCGAAGGCTTCTCGTAACAGGGTTTGGGCAGAAGACTCGTTGATCGCAAGACCCACTCGCTCGACGGTCGTTTTGGAAAAGTCAGAGAACTTCAGCTTCAAAAAAAGCTTCGCAATCTTCCGATCCACTTTGATTCGGAACAAGTCCTCTTCGAGTTCCAAGAAGAGAGACTGTACCTTTTCCGCGCAAGCCTCGAGCGATTCGAGATTGGCCGAGAAAGTCCTTTCAACGCTAATGGATTTACGAATACGGTGGGATACGATGGGACGATGGTCGATCCCTCGACACAAGTCGTAAAGATCACCGCCGAATTTACCGAATAAATGTGTAAGCTCCAGAGAACTGTAGGACTGAAGATCACCGCATGTCCGTATGTTTTTTGCTAGTAGTTTTTCTTCTGCCTTCTTTCCGATTCCCCAGATCTTAGATACAGGGAGACTCGACATGAATTCGGATATTTCGTCTGTAGCGAGATGGAACAGGCCATTGGGCTTCTTCCAGTCGCTAGCGATTTTAGCGAGCATTTTGTTGGGAGCGACTCCTGCGGAAGCCGTCAGTCCAGTGACGCGTCTTATCTGTCTTCGGATATCGTTGGCGATTGAAACCGCGTTTCGTTCATCGCTCGATACGTCTAGGTAGGCTTCGTCGAGCGAAAGGGGTTCTACTAGATTGGTGTATTGATTGAGTATGGATCTAATACGTTTGGATTCGAATCGATATACCTCGAATCTTACTGGTAAAATAACGAGGTGGGGGCATTTTCGTACTGCGATAAAATTTGGCATTGCCGAGTGGATACCAAATTTTCGAGCTTCATAGTTGCATGTAGTCAGTACCCCTCTCGAGCTTTTGCTACCCACGGCGATAGGCTCTCGCGTCAAGGACGGATTGTCTCGAGCCTCGATTGCTGCGTAGAAACAGTCCATATCCACATGTATTATCTGCCGCTCCATCTCCCTCCTCTTTAATGTGCAAATATCATTTCCAAGTGTAGCGACTCCAGCTTTTCTATGGACAAGCGGAAGTGACAATGCTTGATGGGGTCAAGATGGCAGAACCGCTTTCAAAAGCCAAGCTTTCGGTCTTTCGAAAGTTACACAGTAAGAAAAACAGGGAGATCGAAAACCGATTCATTATTGAAGGGTGGCACTTGCTGGAGGAGGCCATCAAATCCGGTGCGCATCTTAACGCGGTGGTATATGATGGATCCCGAAAGTTGAGTGATGAGGACCGATTGGTTCTGGCTAAAGCCACGCAGCATTCAGATAAGGTCTACTTGGCAAGCGAATCACAGCTGAAGGCTCTGGGAGAAACGAAGACAAACTCGGGAGTGATTGGGATTGCCGATCGCTTACATTATGATTGGGGAAGCGTTGAAGCCTCTCTCAGGACAAAAGGTGAGAGTTGTTTGGTAGTCTTGGATGCGGTTAGCGACCCGGGAAATTGCGGTGCGATTGTTCGAGGGTGTGATTGGTTTGGGGCTGATGCGGTTCTCATGGGGAAGGGGTGTCCGGAAAAGGAAAACGGAAAACTCGTAAGAGCCACGATGGGTGGTCTCTTTCATTTGCCCATCTTGCCGATTGAAAATTTAGCAGACACCGTGGGTTCTTTAAAAAGTGAAGGATTTCAAGTTGTTGCGAGTGAAATCGGGGCGAGCGAGTCCCTTCAAAGTTTTCACTGGCCGGCTAAAACCGTACTGGTAATTGGAAATGAAGCGAGGGGAGTTTCGGAGCAGATTCTGGAGCTGGCGGACCATCGGATAGAAATTCCCTCTTTTGGGAATGGGGAATCTCTGAACGCTGCAATGTCGTGCTCAGTCTTTTTAGGTCATTGGCGTATGGTTGATTCGACTACGCTCGGCTAAGGAGATTGAGAGCAGTTCGGCGGTGTAGGCATTCCATTTTGAGAAAGGAAACTCTTTTTCCTGAAAATAACGCATACGACCTTGCCAGGCATTGAAAGTTTTCTAGGGTTCGCGGACTTAGATTGAAAACAGCGAATGAGAATCAGATGAATTGGTTGGCCGATATAGACGAAGCGCTTGAGCAAAGGAACTCTCAGCAGAGACGACTACTCATGATTTTTAAGGGGAATGGGGATTGGTGTCCTTGGTGCAATAAGCTGGAAGCGTTGCTAAACAACGATGCTGCGTTGGATGAATATTTGGAG
>Ga0213868_10000841_pt1 | contig 29894 bp, 34 predicted proteins | sample PICome_9_FD_160087 | JGI IMG/M metagenome (GOLD analysis project Ga0213868, IMG submission 160087) | Coastal seawater microbial communities near Pivers Island, North Carolina, United States - PICO127 | ecosystem: Environmental > Aquatic > Marine > Coastal | place: USA: North Carolina... | reverse complement strand
CTTTTTGAAAGCCCCGATAGGATCGCGGCATGGCAGACTTGACCTCCATCAAAAACATTGGCCCCGCCTTCGAGGCGCAGTTGAAATCTGTCGGTATCACCACCGCAGAAGACTTGCGCGCGCTTGGTGCAGACGCCGCATATGCAAAGATGCTTGAAGGCGGAAACAAACCTCATTTCATTGGTTACTACGTGCTGCATATGGCGCTGCAAGGGCGGCCTTGGAACGACTGTAAGGGTGCCGAAAAAGCGGCATTGCGCAAGCAGTTCGATGAAATCAAAGCGGGCAGTTTTGATGACGCACGCTCGGAGTTAGAGCTGTTCTTGAACAGAATTGGCGTTGTAGAGACGGCCAAACAATAAAAAACCGCCCGCACCTTTCGAGGCGCGGACGGTCAATGTCGAAAACAGCTGGTCGGGTTCACCCCGACACCGCTAATTTAGCCAACCAGTTCAAGACCGGAGAAGAAGAATGCGATCTCTTCTGCAGCTGTTTCTGGCGCGTCGGAACCGTGCACAGAGTTTTCACCGATGGACAGTGCGAATTCTTTGCGGATCGTGCCGTCAGCGGCGTCCGCTGGGTTTGTTGCACCCATCACTTCGCGGTTTTTCGCAATTGCGTCTTCGCCTTCGAGAACCTGAACAACGATCGGCTCGGAGATCATAAATTCGCAAAGTTCGCCAAAGAATGGACGCTCGGCGTGCACACCGTAGAACTGCTGTGCTTGGGCCAGCGTCAACTGGATGCGCTTGGACGCGACAATGCGCAGGCCTGCGTCTTCGAATTTAGCAGCAATCTTGCCGGTAAGGTTACGCTTTGTGGCGTCTGGTTTGATGATCGAAAATGTACGCTGGATAGCCATGGATAAAGCCTCTTGATTTTGCTGCGGGCGATGCCCGATGAATGATGGCTGCGCCCTAACACGCAGCTTGTCACATGAAAAGCCGAGAATTATGCGCGGCCGTGCAACCCTGCTTTGCGCCGCGCAGGTAAAACCTCGATCACGCCTGCCAGAACGACCAAAGTGCCACCAATAATTTCAATGGTGTTCAGCCCTTCTCCGACAATCAGGGCCGCCGAAACGGCGGAGACAAACACCTCTGCCATCAACAAAATCCCGACCCGCGCGGGTTCAAGTTTGGTCGCAGCCCACATGATCCCTGCCATTGCGGCCGCAAGCCCAAAAGCTCCGGCTAGAAACACCCAACCAAGCATCGCCCAAGGCTGCGCCACAGTGCCCAGATCCGGCGCAGGTTCCAGGATCGGGGCTAGTATCAATGCGCCTAGCCAAACGCCCGCCACCAAGACAAAGGCCGATTCAAACGGACCCGCCGTTGACTTTACCCGAATGCCCACTGTCGACACGGCCCATAAGAACCCTGACGTCAGGCCTAACCATTCGCCCAAATTGCGCGGCACCGGTGCTGTTCCGTCCGCCCCCAGCATCAAAACCAGCCCCATAAGCCCCATAAGCAACACAACGACCCGCCTGCGCGTGATCGCCCAGCCCATCCAGATACGGCCTAATAAAGTGCTCCAGACTGGTGTCAGGAAAAACAGGATCACGACGATTGCGACGCGCCCGTAAAGCAGGCCAACCGAATAAAGCATGAAGGCCACACCACACAGCGCCACAGAACAAAGGGCCAATGGTGAAGACGCCGCCAACATGGCCCGCCCCCGCCAACCAAATGGCAACAAGATCATCAACGCAGCCGTTGCAATCGCCAGTATCCCCCAAGCGCCAGACAAGCCAAGCTGTGCAATTTCGCGCACCGGCAGCCAATAAAGACCCCAGAGACTTCCGATCAAGAACACCAGCAAAGTGGCTATAAATGTTGTGCGTGCAGTACCCATAAAGACCTGCATAACCAGACCCCCACCCAAGGACCAGAGCACAAGCACGCAAAGCCCATTGACCGCGCAAGTCGGATCAATCATAGCGCGGGCATGCTTAAGATTTCAGATGTCACATACTCCGTCGAAGGCCGCACGTTGGTCGAACACGCAACCGTCACCATTCCCACTGGCCACAAGGTCGGGCTTGTGGGGCGTAACGGGTCGGGCAAGACGACCTTGTTCCGGATTATCCGCGGAGAAATGGTGCTCGATACTGGCAGCGTCAGTATCCCCAAGGGTTGGAAAATCGGCGGTGTCAGCCAAGAAGTCCCCGGCAACGAAGTATCACTGATCGACACGGTTCTGCGCGCTGATACAGAACGCGAAGCGTTGCTGGCCGAAGCTGAAACCGCCACCGATCCCGGACGTATCGCCGAAGTGCAAACCCGCCTTGCCGATATCGAAGCATGGTCCGCAGAAGCACGTGCTGCCACCATCCTGCGCGGCCTTGGTTTTACTCACCAAGAACAACAGCAGCCCTGCTCTGCCTTCTCTGGTGGTTGGCGGATGCGCGTCGCACTTGCGGCGGTACTTTTCTCTGAACCTGACCTGTTGCTGCTGGACGAACCAACAAACTACCTCGACCTTGAAGGCGCGCTTTGGCTCGAGGCCTATCTGGTCAAATACCCCCATACCGTGCTGATCGTCAGCCACGATCGCGAATTATTGAACCGCTCTGTGGGCGGCATCCTGCACCTCGAAGACAAAGGCCTGATCTACTACACAGGCCCTTACGATACGTTCGCTCGCCAACGCGCCGCCAACCGCGCGGTCCAAGCAGCGGCTGCCAAAAAACAAGATTTGCAGCGCGCGCATCTGCAATCCTTTGTCGACCGCTTCAAAGCCAAAGCATCCAAAGCAAAGCAGGCGCAGTCGCGTGTAAAAATGCTCGAAAAGATGGAAACAATCCGCGCGCCCGAAGATGCGGCACGCACAGTGTTCACTTTCCCCGAACCCGAAGAACTGTCCCCGCCCATTATTGCTACGGAAAACGCGGCTGTGGGTTATGGCAATACGGTCGTGCTGCATGATCTAAACCTGCGCATCGACCAAGACGACCGGATCGCTTTGCTGGGCCGCAACGGCGAAGGCAAGTCGACGCTGTCGAAAATGCTGTCCAATCGCCTTGATGTGATGCGCGGCACGATGGTGACATCAAACAAGCTACGTATCGGCTTTTTCGCCCAACATCAGGTCGACGAATTGCGGATCGAAGAAACTCCGCTCGATCACCTGTTCCGTGAACGGCCCAACGAAGGCCAAGCGAAACTGCGCGCCCGTCTTGCAGGTTTTGGCCTCGGCGCAGACCAAGCTGACACCGAAGTCGGACGTTTGTCCGGTGGACAAAAAGCGCGCCTTTCGCTGCTGCTGGCCACGCTGCCCGCACCGCATCTGCTGATCCTCGACGAGCCGACAAACCACCTCGATATCGAAAGCCGCGAAGCGTTGGTAGAAGCACTGACCGCCTATTCTGGCGCTGTGATCTTGGTCAGTCACGACATGCACCTGCTCAGCATGGTTGTGGACCGCCTTTGGCTGGTCAAGGACGGGCATGTCACGACGTATGATGATGATCTGGCGTCATACCGCAAAATGCTGCTGACGCCTGAAAAAGCATCCGACAAAGACAAGCCGAAGCCTGCAAAAGTAGAAAAGCCAACCCGTGAAGCGATCATGGCACTGCGTGCTGATGCGCGCAAAGGCGAAGAACGCGTCAAGAAAATCAATGAGATGCGCGACAAGCTCGCCAAGAAACTTGCTGATCCGGTCCTCTACGAAGACGGAAAAGCGGGCGAGCTTGCGACTTGGAACAAGAAATACGCCGAAGTTATGGACGGGCTGGAACGGGCCGAAGCGATGTGGATGGCAGCCCTCGAAAAGCTGGAAAAGGCCCAAGGTCAATAACCAGCGCCCGCTTATCATCTTGCCCGAAAAAACTCCCGCCGGAGGCATCCAACACTTGCCAAACCGGACCTGAGCCTGCCAGACAGGAACCATCATGACCGAACTCCCTGCCCTCATTGCTGCGTTCACGACGCTGTTCATCATCATCGACCCACCCGGTCTCGCGCCGGTTTTTATTGCGTTGACGCAAGGGATGAATGCTGCTCGGCGCCGCGCCATCGCTATTCGCGCTTTCTTAGTGGCTTTTGCGTTGATGATGGTTTTCCTGTTTCTAGGCGAGGCCGTCTTGGGCTTCATCGGCATTTCCATGGACGCTTTCCGCATCGCTGGCGGGATCCTGTTGTTCCTCACAGCGCTTGATATGCTGTTCCAACGCAGACAGGCGCGCCGCGAAGACAGCGCGGCTGAAGGCCAAGCCGAACACGAAGACGACCCGTCAGTGTTTCCACTGTCGTTGCCACTGATCGTCGGTCCGGGGGCGATCACAACTGTCATCCTGCTCGCAGGCGAAGCACAAGGCATCGCAGACTTGGGCGCCATTGCAGGTGTGATCTTTGCGGTCATGATGATTGTCTTGCTCGCCTTCCTCGCCGCGCCCGCGATTGAACGCGCATTGGGCAAAACTGGGCTGAACATCGTGACCCGCGTGCTGGGCATGTTGCTGGCCGCATTGGCGGTACAATTCGTGCTTGATGGCCTTAGGGGTTTTGGGATCGGGGGTTAAGCCCTATATTCTCTCTATGAGCGCAGATCAGATCATGCAATTGACCTATTTGGTCCTCTTGGCGGCCGCCATTGGCGGCTCTGCCATTGTGGCTGGACGGTCCAACATGGGAAAAATGGCGCAACAAGCCGCCATTTGGGCACTCATTTTTGTGGGCGTCGTGGGGGCCTATGGCTTATGGGAAGATATCAGCAGTGATGTGAACCCCCGTCAGGCAATGGTGGATGCGAACACAATCGCAGTGCCGCGTGGCTTTGACGGGCATTACCGCCTGACCCTTGATATCAACGACACCCCTGTGAGTTTTATTGTGGATACTGGCGCAAGCCAGGTCGTGCTATCGCAGCGAGATGCGGCGCGGATCGGGCTTGATCCGGCAAACCTCACCTATTCGGGCAATGCCAGTACCGCAAACGGTGTTGTGCGCACAGCGCCCGTAATCTTAAATGAAGTAGCCCTTGAAGGCATTATCGACCGCGGCGTTCAGGCTGTCGTGAATGGCGGCGAAATGGACACGTCTTTGCTGGGCATGACCTACTTGGGGTTCTATGACCGGATAGAGATTACAAATGGCGAATTGGTATTGATACGATGATCAGATGTTTTGCGCTTTTGATGTTTTTGGGGGCCTGTGCCGCACCGGTGCCCGAACTACCCGAAGACTTTGACGCGAGTTTTGCGTTCTAGGCATGGTAAGGTGGATCATGATCCACCTTACTTTTCAGCTTTCTTCGTCCAACGCCCGTCTTCTTGCGCCCAGTATTGCGCGCTACATCCCGCATCGGTAAGCGCTTTCCACTGTCCACGGGCATAATCAAGCGCCACACCATCGTGACCATCAAACAAAATACAAACACGCTCTAATGCGTTGACTTCGCTGTCCGAAACAGCGGCGCCAGCGACCGTCATCAAACACCCGAACCCGTCGCTAGGCACATCACCAATCAAAACCGGCTGATCGGCATCATACACCCCTCCAGCGATCCCATGCGGCAGAAATCCATCCTCTGGACCTTGCCACATGACGTCGTCCAAACGCTTTGTCAGCACGTCATCCGCACTGCGCACCAAAACACGCCAACCCGCACCACGTGCCTTGCCGACAAGCATCGGCAAGGTCGCCTCGAGTGGGCTATCGGTCAGGTGATAGAAAAATACTGCGCCCATTTATGTCTCGTATTTATCGGCGATTAACCGGTTCAACGCCATTACACCCCAACCTGTCGCACCTGCAGGCGCAAGGGCAGTTTCTTTTTTCACGCTTGCCGTGCCTGCAATATCCAAATGCGCCCAAGGCACATCGTCCTTTACAAACCGCTGCAGGAATTGCGCCGCTGTGATCGATCCGGCAAAGCGACCGCCAACGTTCTTAATGTCGGCAATCTGCGATTTGATCAGCTCATCATAGGCAGGGCTTAACGGCATCCGCCATGCGCCTTCACCTTCGGCCCCGCAGCTTTCAAAAATGCATCGCTTAATTCGTCCGAGTTCGAAAACAGGCCTGCATTCTCATGGCCCAAAGCAACCAGGATAGCGCCCGTCAGTGTCGCGAGATTGATCATCCCGACCGGTTTGAACCGTTCCTGTGCGTACCAAAGCACGTCCGCCAAAACCAAGCGCCCTTCTGCATCGGTGTTGATAATCTCAACTGTCTCACCCTTCATGGATTTGACGACATCGCCCGGACGGGTCGCATTGCCAGACGGCATGTTCTCAACAAGGCCGACGATACCGACGACATTCGCCTTAGCTTTGCGCAGTGCTAACGTGCGCATCACCCCCGCAACAACGCCTGCGCCACCCATATCCATGGTCATGTCTTCCATGCCGCCCGCAGGTTTCAGGCTTATCCCGCCAGTGTCAAAAACAACGCCCTTGCCGACCAAAGCGAATGGCGCCTCTTTGCCACCACCGTTCCAAGACATAACAACCACTTTGGACGGGCTGTCAGAACCTTGACCGACACTCAGCAAGGTACGCATACCCAGTTTGTGCAGGTCCGGCTCTTCGAGAATCTCAACATCAAGACCCAGTTCTTGCATCGCAGCGAGGCGGGCCGCGAAATCGTCGGTGGTCAGAACGTTTGCGGGTTCGTTCGTCAAATCGCGGGTAAAGAACACGCCTTCGGCGATCGCAGCCATCGGTGCGGCTGATTTTGCAACATCCTCGGGTTTCGCAACCATAAAGGTGACAGCACCTTTGAGCTTTTTTTCTGCAGACTTATGCGCGTCGAAATCGTAGCCGCGCAACGCCAATCCCAGCGCAATCTCATCAGCACGCGCGATACTGCCCGCAAGCACCAGCACGTCTTTACCGCTTTGCGCCTTGGCCAGTTGCGCCCCCGCTTTGCGGGCTTCCTGGCTTGACGGGCGGCGACCCAGCTTGATGACACAAACTGCGTCGGCCTCTAAACCTGCCGGATAAGCAAGGTTTGTCAAATCCCCGACAGCCATCTTTTCAAATGCATCGCTTTGTGTGAACCGCCCCAGCGCTTTGCGGCCAAGAGTGTTCACTTTACGCGCACCTGCATCCATTTTCCCGTCGACATCGACGAACACTACAATCTTGCCTGTGGCGGTGGCCACTGCATCAAGATCGACTTCTTTAAACTGGATTTCTGCAGGCTTTGTCATGGGCGCTCCTTTGGGTGACGATGTTGCTTACGCAATACGTAGCCCGCGCCCCCCACAATGACCAGATAGCTGTTCAATCCGTCGCAGCGATGGGTTAGTTTGACGCCAAGCAAACAGGTGCATAGCGCAAAGGACACCAACTTGGCAAAATTTGACAGATATATGCTGTCGCAGCTGATGGTGCTGTTTGGTTTTTTTGGCCTTGTGCTTGTGCTGATCTATTGGATCAACCGTGCCGTCGTGCTGTTTGATCAGCTGATCGCCGACGGCCAGTCGTTTAGTATCTTTTTGGAATTCAGCGCGCTGTCCTTGCCATCGGTAATTCAGCTGGCCCTGCCATTGGCCAGTTTTGCAGCCGCAGTTTATGTCACCAACCGCATGGCGACGGAATCAGAGCTTACGGTCGTTCAGGCGGCCGGATATTCTGCGTTTCGACTTGCGCGGCCGGTCCTGTATTTCGGTCTAATCGTGGCACTTTTAATGTCGATATTGACGCATTTTCTGGTGCCTATGAGCCTCACAAAGTTGTCAGAGCGTCAATCAGAACTGGCCCAGAACGTCACGGCACGCCTATTGACCGAAGGGCAATTTCTAGAGCCAACGAATGGCGTTACTTTTTACATTCGCGAGATTACCCCAACCGGTGCACTGTCTGATATCTTTTTGTCAGACACACGCAGCCCCAACAGGCAAATTACTTACACAGCATCGCAGGCGTTTCTGGTTCGCGACCAAACCACGATCCAACTTGTGATGATCGACGGCATGATCCAGACCTATAGCGCCGCAGATCAGCGATTGTTTACGACAACATTTGATGACTTTGCCTTCAATATCGGCGCATTGACTGGCGGCGAAAGCAGCCGCGGGCGGCGCGATCGCGAACTGTCAACGCCAGAACTTCTTAACCCCACCCCAGCATTGATCGCGGAAACCGGTCGCACTGCTGCACGGTTGATTTCTGTTGGACATGACCGGTTCAGCCAATCAATTCTGGGCACTGTCGCCGCGCTGTTGGGCTTTTCGGCGCTTATGGTCGGTGGCTTTAGTCGCTTTGGCGTTTGGAAGCAGATCGTCTTTGCGATCTTGCTTATTGTCGTGGTCAAAGCCTTTGAGACGATCGGTTTGAACATCGCCCGTTCGAACCCGGAACTATGGTTTGCGACCTACCTGCAAAGCATCGTTGGTTTCGTGATTGTGTGGTTTTTACTGTTTTGGGCGGGGCGACCTTATCTGTTCAAGCGGCGCATCAAAGAAGGTGCGCTGGCATGATCCTGCATTTCTATTTCGCGCGGCGGTTTTTGATGACCTATCTCGGTGTTACCGGCGTGTTTTTTCTGATCATCCTGTCGGTTGATCTGGTAGAGCAACTGCGCAAGTTTTCGAAAGCAGACGCTACAATGTGGGATGTCATCATCCTTAGCCTATTGAATGCGCCGCGTACGATTTATCTTATGATGCCGTTGATAATGATTCTGGCGTCTGTGTCCTTTTTTCTGGCCCTGTCGCGCTCCTCTGAAATGGTCGTAACCCGTGCGGCAGGACGTTCAGCAATTCGTGCGCTGATGGCCCCAATAGCGGTCACCTTGGCGATTGGTTTGACCTGTGTGGGTGTTTTGAACCCAATCGTGGCGGCAACCTCGAAAGCCTACGAAACACGCGGCGATGCATTGCGCGGCAGCAACTCTATCTTGTCGCTGGGGTCATCGGGTTTGTGGTTGCGCCAAGGCGACGTATCAGGACAAACTGTGATCCGAGCGCAAAGTGCCAATCTTGATGGCACACGGCTGTCTGACGTGACATTTCTGACCTTCACCCCCCAAGGTGCGCCAGCCCAACGGATCAACGCGGGATCGGCAGAGCTTGCGACGGGGGAATGGATCTTGCGAGAGGTCAAATCCTGGCCCCTGCTGGACGAACCTATCCCAGAGGCCGCAGCCCTTAATCTGCCGGAGCTTTCGGTTCCTTCGACACTGACGCCCGATCAAATTCGTGACAGCTTTGGAACACCGTCTTCGATCCCTATCTGGGAGTTTCCAGCCTTCATTGACCGCTTGCAGAAAGCAGGTTTTTCCGCCCAGCGTCATTTGGTTTGGTTTCATAGCGAATTGGCATTGCCGGCTTTTCTGGTCGCCATGGTCTTGATTGGCGCCAGCTTCACACTGCGCCATCAACGCGGCGGTCGCACCGGTCTGATGGTGCTTTTTGCCGTTCTGTTGGCTTTTACCGTCTATTTCATCCGCAACTTCGCGCAAGTACTCGGTGAAAACGGCGAACTTCCCGCCCTTTTGGCCGCTTGGGCACCGCCATTAGCTGCAATCGGAATGTCGCTCGGCATCTTATTGCACAACGAGGACGGGTGATGCGGATATTTACACTTATTCTTTTTCTCCTGCTGCCAATGCAGGTTTGGGCTCAAGGCGCAGCCACGCTGATCGCAGACAGTGTGCGCCTGAACGGTCAGGACCAGTTGATCGCAAACGGCAATGTAGAGGTTTTGTTTGACGGCAATCGCCTCAACGCGCGCGAAATTCTTTACGACCGTCCCAGCGATACTCTGCAAATCACCGGACCGATCTTTATCCAGTCCACCGACGGAACAATCTTAACGGCCGATAGTGCCACACTAGATCCACGTCTTGAAAACGGGATTTTGCAGGGCGCGCGGATTGTCTTAAACCAGCAACTTCAGTTGGTGGCAGCCCAGATCGATCAACAACAAGGCCGCTATTCGCAACTATATAAGACTTCTGCAACCTCTTGCCGCGTTTGTGGGACGGGTCCGCCCTTGTGGGAAATTCGCGCAGAGCGGGTGATCCGTGACGCGCAAGAACGCCAGCTTTACTTTGAAAATGCGACATTTCGCATACGCGGCGTGCCGATCTTATGGCTGCCTCGCATGCGCCTGCCAGACCCATCCCTGTCGCGCGCGACCGGTCTCTTAATTCCGCAGCAACGCAACACGACGCAGCTTGGTACTGGGATCAAACTACCGTATTTTATCACACTGGGCGACCACCGTGATCTGACCGTGACACCCTATGTCTCGGCGGAAACCAAAACACTTGAACTGACTTACAGACAGGCCTTCGTCAAAGGTAACATCCTCTTGGAAGGCGCAGTCAGCGACGACACATTGATAGATGAAAATCGCAGCTACTTTTTTGCCGAGGGGCAGTTCGAGTTGTCAGATGGATATCAGTTGGATTTCGACATCGAAACCTCAAGCGACCCCGCATATTTACTGGATTATGGGTATTCCAGCAAAGACCGGCTGGACAGCGCATTGGCGCTGTTGCGGGTCACAGACCGGACATTGTTCCAGACCCGCCTCACTTATTACGAATCGCTGCGTGATGGCGAAACGAATGCATCCCTGCCCCCGATCATCGCAGATCTCAGCTATGAAGCGCGCTTGAACCCAGAAATCGGCGGCACGTTTGATTACAGGTTCAGCCTTGATACAAGCTATCGGCCCAGCAACACCGATGGTGACCTCGGCCGCGATGTGACCCGTGGCGGAGTCGATACAGCATGGCAAAACAGTTGGCTATTGGACAGCGGGATTGTCATCACAGCGCAGGCCGGCGCGCGCGCGGATATATACCTCGTCGATGACGATACGGCTTTTGCACAAACTGACTTGCGGGTGGTACCCGCCGCGGGCGTGACCCTGCGCTGGCCTTTGGGAATGCACAGTGAATTCGGGGCGACGCATATCCTAGAACCTACCGTCTACTTGGGTTGGGCGGACAGTTTTGGCGGCACGGCCCCCAATGAAGACAGCACACGCAGCGAGCTTGACCGCGCAAACCTTTTTGCAGCCTCCCGCTTTGCAGGCGAAGATGCAGTCCAGACCGGACCACAAGCAGCCGTTGGGATCACCTGGTCGCGGTTTGGGTCAGACGGGACCACATCGGCGCTGACTTTGGGCCGTGTCATCAAACAAGACAGTCAGCCCGAATTCACTAAAACCTCTGGCTTGGACGGACCCCGGTCAGATTGGCTCTTGGCGGGGCAGTTCACAACCGCTGATGGCTTCGTTTTTGATGCGCGCAGCTTATGGGACATAGACAACGGATTAACCGTCGCCGACAGCCGCATTGCATGGCGCAACGACTGGATAACGCTTGCTGCAAACTATGTCTGGCAAAGCCCGGACCCAGCAGAAGACAGAGCAGAGGATGTCTCGGAGTGGACATTGGACGCGGCATTTGACGTGACTGATGCGTGGGCAATTGCAGTAGATGGCCGCTATGATATTGCCGCCGACAGGCCGGTACGCGCAGGTTTGGGCCTGCAATGGCGCAACGAATGCGTGAGCGTCGACGTTTCGGTCTCGCGCCGCTATACGTCTTCTAGTACGGTAGAGCCAACAACAACATTTGGCCTCAGCGGGTCTATCGGTGGATTTTCAACCGGTCGGGCTGCAGGCGGGATCGCAACAGGCTGCGGGAATTAAAGCGAATGAAAAGTTTGAAGATGCGTTTAGGTACAATTGGTGCAGTGGTATTAAGCTGCGCTGTGATGTTAGGAGCGACCAACGTGGCCGCGCAAGGCCAGTTAGCGACAGCCATCACTGTCGACAGCCGCGTCGTAACGCAGTTTGAAATCGACGATCGCAAGCGTCTGCTTGAGATATTTAACACTGCTGGTGATACTGACCGGATTGCCCGTGAAGGCTTGATCGAGGATCGCCTCAAGCAGCAAGAAATGGCCCGTTTCAATCGTTCGTTGTCAGAAGCAGAACTGCAACTAGCACTTGAGGAATTTGTGGGACGCGCCAACCTGACTTTGCCCGAGTTCGGTCAAGTCTTGGCAGCGCGCAACGTCGCCCCCCGCACATTTATTGACTACGTGAGCGTCGGCGTGATGTGGCGCGATTTTATCCGCGCTCGGTTTAACCGCGAAATCACCATTACCGATGTCGACATTGAACGTGCGTTGGCGCAGCAAGGTGCAACCAGTACGCAGCTTGAAGTTCTACTGAGCGAAATCATCATCGCAGCCCCGCCAGAGCGCGCCGCGCAGGTTCAAGAAGTTGCGGGCCGGATTTCGCGCCTGCGGTCCTTTAGCGAATTCGAAAACGCCGCACGTCAAGTTTCAGCCTTGCCATCGCGTGACAATGGCGGGCGTTTGGGGTGGTTGCCAATCGACAATTACCCGCCACAGATACGCCAGCTGTTGTTAGAACTACGTCCGGGTGAAGTAACCGAACCAATTGATATTCCTAATGGTGTGGCCTTGTTCCAAATGCGCGGGCAACGCGAAGCACAGCGCGCGGCATTGGCCCCGTTGAGCATTGAATACGCCGCCTATTATATCCCCGGTGGTCGTAGTGAGGGCGCATTACGTGCCGCGGCAGATATCAGCAATCAAGTAGACACCTGCGACGACCTTTATGGTGTCGCACGCAACCAGCCTGCCGAAGTTCTGGACCGCTTGACGTTGGCACCAGAGGAAATTTCAGACGATATCGCGCTAGAATTAGCGCGCCTCGATTCAGGAGAGGTTTCGTATAATCTGACCCGCAGCAATGGTGAAACGTTGGTGTTTTTGATGCTTTGTGCGCGCAATAATGCAGGTGCGGGCACTTCGGATCGCGAATTGATCCGCAATCAGATACGCAGCCAACGTCTGAACGCGCTTGCCGCAGCCCTTGTCGCTGATCTGCGCGCGTCGGCTGACATTCGCCCCTGATGCAACCTGTTGTCATAAGCTGTGGCGAACCGGCAGGGATTGGGCCTGAAATTGCCGTAGCCGCTTGGCAGGCACTCAAGTCAGAAATCCCATTGCTGTGGATAGGTGATCCGCGCCATTTGCCGCAAGGCACAGCTTTTCATGCCGCGACAGACCCTGCAGATATTCATCCATTCAAGCTGACCGTTCTAGCGCGTGATTTTGGCGCAGTGGCCGTTGCAGGCAAACCCGATCCCGTACATGCGCAAGGCGTGATTGCAGCCATCGCCGACGGGGTTGCTCTGGTACAATCTGGTGCTGCGCGCGCACTTTGCACCGCCCCTATTCATAAGGCCGCACTGATTGATGGGGCAGATTTTGCCTACCCCGGCCACACAGAATATTTGGCGGCACTAGCCGGCACGGACCAGGTCGTCATGATGCTTGCCTGTGAGGCATTGCGGGTTGTGCCTGCGACAATTCATATTCCGTTGGCCCAGGTGCCAAGCAAGTTAACCGCCAGCCTTTTGACTGACACTCTGCTGATCACACATGCCGGACTGCGCCGCGATTTCGGAATCGCAAAGCCACGCATTGCAGTTGCCGGACTAAATCCGCATGCCGGTGAAGACGGCAAGATGGGCCACGAAGAGATCGAGATGATCACCCCAGTTCTGGATGCGCTGCGCGCCCAAGGGATGAACATCGTGGGACCTTTATCAGCGGACACGATGTTTCATGAAGCGGCCCGCACCAACTATGATGTCGCTATTTGTATGTACCATGACCAAGCGCTGATCCCGATCAAGACGCTGGATTTTTCGGGTGGTGTGAATGTGACACTCGGCCTGCCGTTTATTCGCACGTCGCCGGATCATGGCACAGCGTTCAATATCGCAGGACAAGGTATTGCCGATGCAACGTCGATGATTGCGGCTATTCGCATGGCCGCACAAATGGCGGATGCACGGAATGGATGACAACACCGGAGCCTCCGGCGGGGATATTTATGCTCGGAAGAAACGATGAGCGGGATTGATGATCTACCTCCGTTGCGGGACGTTATTGCAACGCATGAGCTGGCTGCGAAAAAGTCGCTCGGGCAGAATTTCTTGCTGGATTTGAACCTGACCGCCAAGATTGCAAGGCTGGCCGGGGATCTATCCGGCGCAGATGTGCTCGAGATCGGTCCCGGACCGGGTGGATTGACGCGCGGGCTATTGGCTGAGGGTGCACGCCGCGTTTTAGCGATCGAGAAGGACCCGCGCTGCATGCCTGTACTGGCAGAGATTTCGGCAGCATATCCTGATCGTTTGATTGCGATTAACGGTGATGCGCTGACGGTAAACCCGTTGACGCATTTAACGCCACCTATCAAGATTGCGGCTAATCTACCCTATAATGTTGGCACGGAATTGCTGGTGCGCTGGTTGACACCGCCTGACTGGCCGCCGTTTTGGGACAGCCTTACTTTGATGTTCCAGCGCGAGGTCGCACAGCGTATCGTCGCCACCCCCGGTACCAAAGCGTACGGGCGTTTGGCATTGCTATCGCAGTGGCGCACGGATCCCAAGATCGTGATGGAGCTTCCGCCAGAGGCTTTCAGCCCGCCACCCAAAGTCAATTCAGCCGTTGTGCATCTGACCGCCCTGCCCGCGCCACGGTTCGCGGCAAATCCTGGCACATTGAACATGGTCGTTGCTGCAGCGTTCAATCAACGGCGCAAGATGCTGCGCTCTGCTTTGAAATCAGTCAGCCCTGATATTGAGGATCATCTGCGCAGTGCCGGGATCAAACCGACAGAACGCGCTGAGCAAGTTGAATTGGAAGCATTTTGCGCCTTGGCGCGAAGTCTTGATCAATCCTGACCTAAACGCGGCCTCGTGATTGGCACAAAAAAAGCCCCCCGAAATCGGAGGGCTTTTTGTTATTCTGCGGCCTCTGGCGTGCTGCCCTCATCGGGTGCCGGACGCGGTTTGCGCGGGGCCCGTGGCCTGCGCGGGCGCTGTGGTTTTTCTTCGGGCGTTTCGACCAAACCTGCATCGTCGCGTGGTGCGGACTGTTGCGGCGTGGCATCGGTCACATCGGGTTGCGCGGCATTTGCCGGATCATTTGCCGCATCTTCTTGCGCCTTCATCCGGTCCTGACGCTCGCGATCACGCTCTACCTGACGCTGGCGGTTTTGTTCTTCTTGTTCTTCACGCTTGGCGTCAACCTCGCGCTGTGCTTCGGCTAACATACGCGTGTAATGTTCGGCGTGTTGCGCAAAGTTTTCGCCGTCAACACGGTCACCGGACAGGATCGCATCGCGGTGCAACTGGGTGTATTTCTCGATGATTTGCTGCGGTGTTCCGCGCACTTTTCCATCTGGACCAGAGCTATCGAACACCCGATTGATGATGCTACCGCCTGTAGGGCGGTTATTGCGGTTTTTGTTCCGCGACCGTGACTTCGTTGATCTCATGGATGTGCTTTCAAGCCTTTGGCTGTCGTTGCTCTGGCCACATATCACGCAAAATGCGCGTTTCGCTTTGTGGCCTTGCGATGATTGGCGACTAATCTCAGGGGGGTCAGTGGCGAGCCTCGTCCCTGTCGATAGGTACTGAATAAGCGGTCGGGTGGGGCCAAGACAAGTGTAAACTGCGTAAATCTTGACGAATTGCGCAAATTTGCCAAGTTGTTTGCTTCAAATTGCGGGTTTTTTGCCAACGACAACGCGGTCGCGGCCATCTAGGTCTGGAATCACTTGCGTGTTGGTAAAGCCTGCGCTTTGGATCATCGCGGTCACTGCAGCCGCTTGGGTCGGGCCAATCTCAAAGATCAGGCGCCCGTTTGGGGTCAAGTATTCGGCAGCATCGCGCGCAATGGTCCGGTAGGCCGACAACCCATCTGCGCCATCGGTTAACGCACCCGTAGGTTCGAACAATCGCACCTCTTGTTGCAGATCATTCATTTCATCGACCGCAATATAAGGCGGGTTGGATATGATCAGATCAAATGGCCCTTGCACGCTGCCAAACCAGTCAGAAGCTAGGAATGTTGCGCGCGGCGTCAGGCCAAGTGCGGCCGCATTCTGTTTTGCGACATCCAACGCGGCCTGCGATATATCCGTGCCAACGCCAGTGGCAGCAGGCCGTTCTGCCAGTAGCGACAGCAAGATACATCCGCTGCCAGTGCCAAGATCAAGAACCCGCGTAAACGGTGCCCGCAGCGCCACTTCAACCAATGTTTCCGTATCAGGGCGCGGGTCGAGTACATCGGATGTCACGATAAACCGATGTTTGTAAAAATCACGGTAGCCAAGCACATGCGATAGCGGCATCCGTTGTGCGCGCTTTGCGATCTTTGCTAAAAACGCTGCACCATCCTCGTCAGGGGTTGCACGCCATAGAATGCGCGCCTCACGCACCGGATCAGGTACGCCTGCTGCATCTAGGATCGCGGTCCCTTGGCGCAACAATTCGTCCGATGTCACGCGCCCATCTCGGCCAGCAGTGTCGCTTGCGCATCGGCTTGTAATGCGGTCACGACCTCTTCGAGGTCACCCTGCATAATCTGGTTGAGCGAATATAATGTCAGGTTTATCCGGTGATCGGTCATGCGCCCCTGGGGAAAGTTATAGGTGCGAATACGCTCGGAACGGTCGCCTGTCCCCACTTGGCTTTTACGATCAGCAGACCGTTCATTATCGACGCGCTGTCGTTCCAAATCAAACAGGCGTGTTTTCAAAACCTGCATTGCGATCTCGCGGTTGCGATGTTGGGATTTCTCGGAGCTGACAACGATGATGCCTGTTGGGATGTGCAATATGCGCACCGCAGAATCGGTCGTGTTGACGTGCTGACCGCCAGACCCAGACGCGCGCATCGTATCAAGGCGCAGATCGCCGGGATTGATTTGCACATCGACGTCTTCGGCCTCTGGCAGCACTGCAACCGTGGCAGCAGAGGTATGGATACGCCCGCCGCTTTCGGTTTCCGGAACACGCTGCACGCGGTGCACGCCGCTCTCGTATTTCAATTTCGCAAACACACCGTCGCCGACGATGCGGGCCACGACTTCTTTGACGCCACCAAGCTCGCTCAAGGATTGTTCTAGGATTTCAAAGCGCCAGCCCTGCCCTTCGGCGTATTTTTGATACATCCGCAATAGATCAGCCGCAAAAAGCCCTGCTTCATCGCCACCTGTTCCAGGTCTGATTTCAAGCAGTGCAGGACGTCCATCGGCGCTATCTTTGGGCAGCAAGGCCAATTGCACATCGTGTTCTGATGTTTCAAGGGCTGCGCGCAGATCGGGCAGCTCCATCTCGGCCAGCTCTTTCATCTCTGGATCAGAAAGCATCGCCTTTGCATCTGCGATCTGGGCAAGCAGGTCTTTGTAGGCTGTGACCGTCTCGACAACGGGGCGCAGGTCGGAATATTCCTTACCCAATGCAGCGATGTCATTTCCCGCAGAGCCATCAGCCATCTTTGCCTCCAGAAACTGGAAACGGTCGATGATTTGTTCAATTTTATCAGCTGCTATCATGGCAATGGGATTGGCGGATCAAAGCGGTTCGGTCAAGGGGCCAAGTGCCGTAAGCCAGCTTTCAACGCGGGCTTTGTTGACCCCAAGATCTGCCTGACCAAAGCGCAAGCGGCCATAAATCACCAAGAGATCGCCGTCGATCGCAACCGTCGTCTGATCCGGAAAGCCCCATAGCCGCGACCGCGTTTGGAATGTCATCATGCCTTCCGCGACGCTGCCTGCCAAAAGACGTGTGCGCGGGGTTTCAAGGGCGATTTTTTCAACTGCTTCCAAGACCTGCGCCGGGGGTGCTGTAATCTGGCGCGCCGCCAAAAAGCTGCCCGCCGTCAGCGTATCGGTTGGTGCTGTCGCTATTGGTCGCTTGTGCCAAAGCGCGCTATCGGTCGGCGCAAGCCGGACATAGAGCATCAGCGCCGCCAGAACGACAATCAATCCAATCAAGATACGCATGATGTCAGTCTTCCTCAACGGTAAGGCACACCGGGCAAGATCGAGAGCAGCTCAAACATCAGATTGGCCCCCGTCAGCGCGGTATTACCAGAGGGGTCATAAGGCGGCGAGACTTCAACCAGATCACATCCGACAATATTGAGCCCGCGCAAACCGCGGATCAACTCCATGGCTTGTGGCGTGGTCAGCCCGCCGATCTCGGGCGTACCTGTGCCGGGCGCATAGGCGGGATCAAGGCTGTCGATGTCATAGGTGATATAACACGGTTGATCGCCAATTTTAGCTTTAATTTCAGCGGCCAATGGGGTCAGCGACTTGTGCCAAAATTGGGGGGCAAGGTATTGGTTAAAGCCCCATCCGGCCGCTTCGCTAAAGTCATCCGCAGTATAGCCGGTACCACGTAAACCAATCTGAAAGACTTTATCGGCGGTGATAAGCCCTTCCTCATAGGCACGGCGAAAGACTGTGCCGTGAGTTTCACGCTCGCCGAACATTTCGTCATTTACGTCCGCATGGGCATCCACATGGACCAAAGCAACGGGCCCATGTTTGGCAGCAATAGCGCGCAGCACTGGCAGCGTCAGCGTATGGTCGCCGCCCAAAGTCATCGGAATGAAATCATGCTTAAGGTGTGCAGCGTAAGTCTCTGTAATAATGCGAATACTATCGCTTAACGAAAACGTATTTATTGCCACATCACCAAGGTCCGCACATTGCAGTGCATCAAAAGGTGCAGCCCCCGTCTGGATATTATAGGGCCGGATCATCGCCGATTGTTCGCGCAACTGTTTTGGCCCCATCCGTGTGCCCGACCGCCAAGAGGTGCCAATATCCATCGGAATACCGATAAAGCCCACATCAAGGCCCTGCGCCGTTGCAACTTCGGGCAACCGCATAAACGATTGAGGGCCAGAAAAACGGGCCAGATCATTGCCGGAAATAGGTTGATTAACCATCACTTTTTCCTTTTATTCCATAGCGCTAAACAACATAGCTCCATTGCGACATGCGCGCCTGCTATCGCAGTTGCACCCGTGGTGTCATAGGGGGGCGAAACTTCGACGATATCTCCGCCGACCATGTTGATCCCTGCGATATCACGCAAGATGGATGCGGCCTGCCAAGATGCAAGACCACCCCAAACGGGCGTGCCCGTTCCCGGCGCAAAGGCGGGATCAAGCGCATCAATATCGAACGTGACATAGGTCGGATGATTGCCAACACGGTCCTTGATTTGTTCGGCCACCCAAGCGGCCCCCTTTTCATGGCACGTACGCGCATCAATGTAAGGCATGCCAAGGTAGTCTTCGCATTCTGTCCGGATACCGATCTGAACAGAGCGGGTTACATCCACCAATCCCAGCTTGACCGCCTTGTACATCATCGTGCCATGATCAATGCGGGCCATATTGTCGTCGGGCCACAGATCAGAGTGGGCATCAAACTGCACCACAGATAGCGGTCCGTATTTTTCAGCGCAAGCGCGCAAAATCGGCAATGTAATAAAGTGATCGCCACCCAAAGTCACAGCGCCACAGCCTTGCGCCAATATCCCAGCGATATGGGCCTGAACCAAATCCGGCACGCCTGCAACATCAGCATAGTCAAAAGCCATGTCGCCATAATCGGCGATAGCAAACTCACCCAAAGGATCAAACCCGTCCCAGCCATATGGCGGATCAAAAGGCTGCAAACTTGACGCTTCGCGGATCGCGCGCGGCCCGAACCGGGTCCCGGGGCGGTGCGTAACCGCCTGATCAAATGGTATGCCAGTTACCGCCAAATCAAAACCGGTCAGGTCTTTCGAATACATTCGACGCAAAAACGATGTCGCTCCGGAAAACGCATTCTCATATGACAGGCCGCGCTTGGATGTCGCTGTGAAAGCCCCATCAGCTGCCTCTTTCGCCTTATCAAGTGTCATGTGATGCCCCTCTTCTTTTTTCCCAAATAAACTTCCGCCGGAGGCATCCCGCCCCAACCGCACATCAGACCACTGGCAATGCGCGTTCAATCAGGCGTGCAAAATACGACGCCCCAGCGGGTGCGGCTTCATCGTCAAAATCGTAGGCCGGATGATGCAGACCCGCGCTATCGCCATTGCCGACATAGACATAAGCACCGGGGCGCTGTTCAAGCATATATGAAAAATCCTCTGCGCCCATCTCGTACTGGCGGGCATCATCTACCAGCGGTGATATTTCGCGCGCTACTTCCGCTGCAAATGCAGTTTTCTCGGGATCGTTGATCGTTGCAGGGTAGCCGTATTCGTAGTCTAATTTAGCTGTCACATTATAGGCCGTAGCATAGCCTGCAACGATCTCGCTCAAACGTTTATGCACCATCGCTTGTGTTGATTTCGACAAAGTCCGCACTGTCCCGTTAATATAGGCCTTTTCGGGAATAACGTTATCTGCAGAACCCGTGTGGATTTGCGTTATAGACACCACAAGATCCTCGTAGGCCTTGTTGTTGCGGCTGACGATCGTCTGGATCGCATTCACGATCCCTACGGCCGCGATAACCGGATCAGCGGTCTCGTAGGGGTATGCACCGTGGCCACCAACCCCCGTGATATAGATGTGGATCGTGTCTGCTGCTGCCAAGATCGGCCCGGGTGTTGTATAAAATGACCCAGCGGCATCGCCCGGACCGCTGTGCAAAGCATAGACCTCTTTGATATCAAAACGATCAAGTATGCCTTCTTGGACCATCACTTGCCCCCCACCGCCGCCCTCTTCGGCGGGTTGAAATATCAATGCCACGCGTCCTGCAAAATTGCGGGTCTCGGCCAGATAGCGCGCTGCACCCAAAAGCATGGTCGTATGTCCATCATGGCCGCACGCATGCATTTTACCGGGAATTGTCGACGCATAATCCAGTCCGGTCTCTTCTTGCATCGGTAGCGCATCCATATCGGCGCGCAAGCCGATTGTCGGCCCGGAAGCCTTGCCGTTGATGATCGCTACAACGCCTGTCTTTGCGATACCCTCGTGAATTTCATCGACGCCAAAATCCGTTAGCATCTTGACCACAAACTTAGCCGTTTCATGGCATTCAAACTGCAATTCCGGATGCATATGCAAGTGTCTGCGCCACGCGGTCATATCCGTTGCGAAATCTGCGATGCGGTTGATTACGGGCATGTCTGGCGCTCCGGCTTGGGTATGATTAGGGTCGCAGTTGACCGCAACAAGAGGCCCTGCGCAATGCCTGATGACACCCTAATTCACGATCCTGACGGTGGCATGCCACGTCTATTGGAAATCATGCGCCGCCTGCGTGATCCGCAGTCCGGCTGTCCGTGGGATATCGAGCAGGATTTCGAAAGCATTGCCCCCTATACCATCGAAGAAGCCTATGAAGTCGCCGACGCCATTGCGCGCAGCGATTGGGCCGATCTTGAGGGCGAATTGGGGGACCTGTTGTTGCAGACAGTTTATCACACCCAAATGGGGTCTGAAGCGGGTCATTTCACCTTTGAAAGCGTGGTGAAATCCATCAGCGACAAGATGGTCGCGCGTCATCCACATGTTTTTGGCGACGAATCGCGTGAAAAATCTGCTGAACAACAGGTGGCAGATTGGGAAAAAATCAAAGCGGTTGAACGCGCAGGCAAAGCGCAGGCACGCACGCTGGACGGCGTGGCGATGGGCATGCCCGCTTTGACACGCGCAGTGAAATTACAAAAGCGTGCGGCGCGCGTAGGGTTTGATTGGCCTGATACGTCGCATGTCATCGACAAAATTGTCGAAGAAGCCGCCGAGTTGATAGAGGCCCGCGAGAAGCTGACCCAAAAAGAGGTCGAGGAAGAGTTTGGTGATCTGATGTTTGTTGTCGCAAACCTTGCGCGCCACCTTGATATTGATCCAGAGGCTGCACTGCGGGCCACAAATGCTAAGTTCACGCGCCGGTTTGAAGGGGTTGAAGATGCTTTGCAAGCCAAAGGCAAGCAGCCTGCAGACAGCGATTTGGCCGAAATGGACGCACTTTGGGATGCTGTGAAGCACGCAGAAAAGGGCTGTTGAGGGGGCTGTCTGCCCCCGCCCTTTCAGGGCCCCCCGAAGGTATTTTCGAACAGAAGAAGCAGGCTTAGCTTGCCGCTTTATCTTCGAGTGTGAGCCATTCTTCTTCGGCATCTGACAGCATGTTTTGACGTGCGACCAGTGCGTCCATTGCTTTCTGGAATTTTACAGGGTGCTGTGTGAACAGATCAGGATCGGCCAGCAGTTCTTCGAGCTTGCCGATCTCTGCATTCAATTTATCGATCACAGTTGGTAGTTCTTCCAAGCGGTGCTTTTCAGTGAATGACAGACCCGATTGGGTTTCCTTTTTCTCGGATTTCTTGTCTTTCTTGGCTAGCGGCTTGCTGGCTTGCTTGGCTTCGAAGAAATCGCCGCCGCGTTGCATGCGGTAATCAGTCCAACCGCCTGCATAAACAACAGCTTGGCCGTTGCCTTCCATCGCAATTGTTGTGGTAGCGACACGGTCAAGAAAATCACGGTCGTGACTAACCAGCAATACGGTGCCGTCGTATTCGCCCAAGATGTCTTGCAAAAGATCAAGCGTTTCAATGTCCAGATCGTTTGTCGGTTCGTCCAGTATCAAAAGGTTGCTTTCACGCGCCATCAATCGCGCGAGCAACAGCCGTGCTTTTTCACCGCCCGAAAGCGAGCGGACAGGCGCGCGCGCTTGGGCTTCGTCAAATAGGAATTCCTTAAGGTAACCGACAACATGTTTCGGTTGCCCCCGCACCATCACCTGATCGGACTTGCCAGACACACCCAGTACCGGATCGCTGGCAAGGTTTTCCCAAAGCGTCATGTTCTGATCAAGTGCTGCACGCGATTGGTCGAACACCGCGATATCAAGGTTCGTGCCAAGTTTAATCTCACCTTCGTCAGGTTCGACCTGCCCCAGTAGCATCTTGATCAGCGTGGTTTTTCCGACACCGTTCGGGCCGACAAAAGCGATTCTATCGCCGCGTTGGACTGTCAGATTGAAGTTCTTGACGATCTGCTTGCCGTCGTAAGACTTGGTCAGATCAAAAGCTTCTACGACTTTCTTGCCGGACACCGCACCGCCATCAAACGCCATTGCAGCCGTACCTTGGCGCATGATCTGGGCAGAACGTTCCGCACGCAGTTCTTGCAACGCGCGTACACGTCCTTGGTTGCGTTTGCGCCTCGCAGAAATACCTTCAACGGCCCAACGCGCTTCGGCTTTGATTTTGCGATTCAGTTTATGGCGCTGCTGGTCTTCTTCTTCCCACAGCTTGTCGCGCCACGCCTCGAAATTTTCGAAACCTTCTTCGGCGCGGCGCACCTGACCGCGATCCACCCAAAGGGTCGCCCGCGTGAGTGCGCGCAGAAACGCACGGTCGTGGCTGATGATGATAAACGCTGCGCGTGTTTGCTTTAGCTCTTGTTCAAGCCAAGCAATCGCTTCGATATCAAGGTGGTTTGTCGGCTCGTCCAGCAGCATCAATTCCGGCGCTTCGGCCATCAGTTTCGCCAAGGCCGCACGCCGCCGTTCACCCCCCGATGCTGTTTTCACATCGCCATCAGGGTCAAATTTCAGACCTTCCGCGACCATGTCGACTTTGTATGCCTCGTCGGGGTCCAAGCCAGAGGCTGCGTATTCGCCAAGCGTTGCGAAACCTTCCATCGTGGGGTCTTGTTCCATGTAGCCGACTTGCACGCCGGGCGCTGCCACGCGCGTGCCTTTGTCAGGCAACATCAGTCCCGCCATGACTTTCATCAAGGTTGATTTGCCTGATCCGTTGCGCCCGACCAAGGCGACACGGTCGCCCGGTTGCACGACCAAAGAGAGGTCTTCAAAAACGGGGTCCCCACCAAAGGTGAGACCAATATCAGAGAGCTGGAGTAAGGGTGCTTTTGCCATACCGCCTGCTATGACAGCCGCGTTCCTTCTGCAAGAGCACGTAGCGCTGCAGCGCGCGATGGGGGCACAGATGCGACCTCTAGGCACGTAAAAACATGTAGCGTGTTCATTTTATGGTCGATTACCGCGTGATCACTGACCCAACCGCCCATCGCCAGATAGGTGCGCAGCAGCGGTGGCATCGGATCGGTGCCATCTTGCGGTGCATCAGCAAAGGGAATCACCTGATCTGTGAGGGGCAAAGGTCGCAGCGCCGCAGGTCCAAGATGTTGCGCGCGCAACCGGTGAAACGCGCGGCCATACCGTGCGGGATCAATGCCAGCAAAACTGGTGCAGCCAAAGAGCAGCGCCGCAGCTTTTTCATCTACGGTTTTTGTTAATGCACCCCATGCGACCCGCAAAACATCCGCATCCAGAATATCAGGTGCGATGCAAAAGCGACCGATCTCAATAATGGGATCAACCGACGTCGAAATCCTTGCTAAATCATAGTATTGCGCGGTATAGCTTGTGTTCACACTCGCGCCATCATGCATATGATATAGTCGTGCTGTGGCCACGACCCGGCCGACAGTATCTGTAACCATCAAGTGTTCGCAATCGGTGTCAAAGTCATCTTGATCCACGCCTTGTGTTCCGAAGAAACAAAGGTGCCGCAGTTGCTGACAGGCCTGCAATTCGCAAGCCGTCTGGGCAAACCGTGCCGCGTAGCGGCCTTTGTGGAACAAAAATGTCATCAAGCCTCGTCTTGGCGAATGGGGTTATGCGGCCTACGTTACAAAGCAACGCAATGAAAGAAACGGTGAAAATATGGACAAGATCGTCAAAACGGACGCCGAGTGGCGCGCGCAGCTGTCTGACATGGCTTACAAGGTCACACGCAAGCATGGCACCGAACGTGCTGGCACCTATGAGGATTTCCCTAAAGAAGCAGGCACTTACATGTGTGTTTGCTGTGGCGCGCCATTGTTTGAACAAGACGCAAAATTTGAAAGCGGGACAGGCTGGCCGTCATTTTTCCAACCCATCGATTCTGAATTGGTCGGCGAAACGACCGACCGCAGCTTTTTCATGAAACGCACCGAAGTGCATTGCAATCGCTGTGAGGCGCATCTGGGCCATGTGTTCCCTGACGGGCCAAAACCAACCGGACTGCGCTATTGCATCAACGGTGTCGCGTTGACCTTCGAGCCTGAAGAATAAGCATTATTTATAGTGTGCGCGCCTGTCACCAAAGGTGCGCACACGTTTGCGCCATGTCCGGTAACTGCCGGTTTTCAGCTTATCGCGCATCAACGCTTTGACCTGTTTTTCACCTAAGCCATATTCGCGTTCAATATCAGCAAAGCTCACGTGATCCGACAGCGCCATCTGAACGATTTCGCTAACGTGATCCGGCTGCAAGTCTTGGGCTTTCTTCATAACACAAAGGTAGGTGGCAAACGCCTTAGGACAAGCCCTATTGCTCGCCCAAGAATGTTCCTGCATCAAGCCGTCCGAACGACGCAAAAAGCTGGCTGAGGAAGGTCACGTCGTTGATCCCGTCCTCGGTGACGCGCCGGTCCAATACAACGACCCGCCCGTCTTCCATCGTGTAGCGCGTAATATTGCGCATCACATCGCCAGCGTCGAAATCAATGGCGAGGATTTCACGATCAACCAACCGTGGTGCGAAAGGTCCGAAATAGCGGAACTGGCTCGCGGCATAATAAATCGTGTTCTTTTCAAGCGCGCGCTCGGAAATCGGAGAGCCAAATAGAGTGATTACCTCTGATTTTGAAGTTTGGCCGACCTGCAATGTCGCAATTTCTTCGGCGGGCGGAATGAACCCGTGAAAGCGATCCATTTGCGTGCAGCCTGTCACAGCCACTAATCCTAGCATGAGGACCGAATTTCGCAGCTTGCCTGACTTGATACCCATGAACGCGCCCTCTTGCCTTGGCCTCCATGGCCTTTTATCCCCACTACAGTACCAAAGACCCCTGTTCAAGAATCGAAAGCTGCTTTGACCCAACTGCCCCAATCACAGATGCGTTTATCCGAACTCACAACGGGCCGCGCGACGCCGTTTTCCCTTTTGCCTAATGCGCCAGAGCGCAAGGCGATTGCAGACGCGCTTGGCATTGTCGCGATCAAAAAGCTGAAATTCGAAGGCACACTGACCCCGCAAGGCCGGTCCGATTGGACATTGCAGGCAAAGCTGGGTGCGACCGTGGTCCAAGACTGCGTTGTAACACTTGATCCGGTAACCACCCGTATTGATGAGGAAATCGCGCGCGCCTATATGGCTGAGATCCCTGAAATTGACGCTGCAGAGTTGGAAATGTCGCAAGATGATGCGATTGATCCGCTGCCTGAAACGCTTGATCTGGCACAGGTGATGATCGAGGCATTGTCACTGGCCCTGCCCTCGTATCCGCGCAGCGCTGGTGCGGATCTGGGCAAGATTGCCGTCACGGCCCCCGGAATTGCCCCCATGAGCGATGATGACGCAAAGCCCTTTGCGGGCTTGGGCGCATTGCGTGAAAGTCTTGAAAAGAAAGAAGAATAGCCGCACCTTAGGCGGTGGGGAAAAAGGGTTGCACATATACGGAATCGCAGTATGTTCGCGCCTCTTTTACATCGTGTCTCGACAGGGCTGTCACAATCGCGTAGGACCCCCGCAGACACAAGGAAATCTGGGCCTCGGCCCTTTAAAATATAGGGTTAGACATGGCCGTCCAGCAGAATAAAGTATCCAAATCCCGCCGTAATAATCGGCGTGCACACGACTCGCTGGTTGCAGCGAACCCAAATGAGTGTGACAACTGTGGTGAACTCAAGCGTCCGCACCACGTGTGCCCATCTTGTGGTCACTATGCGACACGCGAAGTGATCGCAGACAAAACCGAAGTCGACCTCGACGAAGACGCAGCATAAGCGACGCAAAGGCACTTAGCATGACATCATCCCAGCAGGACATCGATCCGACGCAGGGATATGCTGCAAACAAAGTGCTTTCAGTCGACGCTATGGGCGGCGATCAAGGGCCTGCAACTGTTGTTGCGGGCCTTTCAAAGTTTCTAAGCGACGAAACTGATGCGCGCGCGATTCTGCACGGCCCCAAAGCCGAGTTGCAGGCCTTGATCGCCAAACACAAAATTTCAGACCGCGTCACAGTGCATGATGCTGCAGAAGTCGTCAAAATGACCGACAAGCCCAGCCATGTGCTGCGCAATGGCAAGAAAACCTCGATGTGGTCCGCAATCGAAGCGGTGCGCAACGATGAAGCGGCCGTTGCAATCAGTTGCGGCAACACGGGCGGCCTGATGGCAATGTCGATGCTGCGTCTGCGCAAAGCAGAAGGCGTAAACCGCCCTGCCATCGCTTGCCTGTGGCCATCGCGTAATCCTGCTGGTTTCAATGTGATGCTAGATGCCGGTGCGGATATTCGCGCGGATCAGGATGATCTGCTGACTTATGCGTTGATGGGCGCCTCTTACGCCCGCAATGGCCTTGATATCAAACACCCAAGGGTTGGCCTGCTCAATGTTGGCACCGAAGAACACAAAGGCCGCGCAGAGCTAAAAGTCGCGCACGAACTGATCGCGAAGGCCGCAGTCCTTGGTGATTTTGAGTATGTCGGCTTTGTCGAGGGCGGTGATCTGCCATCCAACAAAGTGGACGTGATTGTCACCGACGGCTTTACCGGCAATGTGGCGCTGAAAACCGGCGAAGGCACTGCAACGCTGATCAGCGAGTTGCTCCGTAGTTCATTGATGAAAAACCCGTGGTCTATGCTTGGTGCAATGCTCGCACGTGGATCTTTGCGCGGATTGCGCAAACGGATTGATCCACGCCGCGTAAATGGCGGTGTCTTCTTGGGCTTGAACCATACGGTCATCAAAAGCCACGGATCGGCGGACGCGACTGGCGTTGCCGCAGCGTTGCATCTTGGTTACCGCCTGGCGCAAAGTGGTTTTTCCGATAAACTTGCCGCACGGGTTGCATCCGCCGCATCAGTTGCTCAAGATACGTTAACGGAAAGTGAGACCCCAGGTCTCAAAACAAAAACAGGCAAGTAGAAATGATGCGTCGCGCAGTCGTAAAAGGGGTTGGTCACTACCTACCCGAACGTGTGGTCCCCAACGCTGAATTTGAAAAAAGCCTTGAAACCTCAGATGAATGGATCAAAAGCCGCTCTGGCATCGAACGGCGCCATTTCGCAGCCGAAGGCCAGACCACATCCGATCTTGCATCCGAAGCCGCGAAAGCCGCGCTTAAGATGGCAAACATGGAAGGCAGCGACATCGACGCGATCATTGTCGCGACTTCAACCGCAGACCTGACCTTTCCCTCTGCGGCCACAATGGTGCAGAACGCTATCGGGAACACCACGGGCTATGCCTTTGATGTGCAAGCCGTTTGTGCGGGTTTCGTCTATGCCCTATCAAATGCAAACGCCCTTATCGTTTCCGGCCAAGCTGACCGCGTGCTGGTCATCGGTGCGGAAACATTCAGCCGCATTATGGATTGGACAGACCGTGCAACTTGCGTGCTGTTTGGTGATGGTGCCGGTGCGCTGATCCTTGAAGCTGAAGACGGTACAGGCAACACCGCTGATCGCGGTGTGCTGTCGGTCGATTTGAATTCCGACGGTCGCTACAAAGATCTACTTTACGTCGATGGCGGTGTTTCGACCCAAAACAGCGGTATGCTGCGCATGCAAGGCAAAGAGCTGTTTCGCCATGCTGTTGAAAAGCTCGCACAAACCGCTGATGCCGCTTTGGGGAAAATTGGCCTAGAGGCTGATGACGTCGATTGGATCGTCCCCCATCAAGCGAATATCCGCATCATCCAATCCACAGCCAAAAAACTGGGTGTCGGCATGGAGCGGGTGATCGTGACAGTCCAAGATCATGGCAATACCTCTGCCGCATCGATTCCCCTTGCCCTGTCCGTCGGGGTCGCAAATGGCCAGATCAAGCAAGGCGATCTGGTCGTCACAGAGGCAATTGGTGGTGGTTTGGCCTGGGGCGCGGTTGTGATCCGCTGGTAAAGGGCGCAAAGCTGCCTTGAATACCGATTGCCAAGCCGTTGTTATTGACTCTGAATTTGCGCACGGCATATGATCTTTTGTAATGTGAGGGGTACTTAGATGGCGGATAAGACTTTGACGCGGATGGACTTGGCAGATGCAGTGCATAGCCAGGTTGGTCTTTCCAGAAACGATAGCGCGGATTTGGTTGAAAGCGTGCTTAGTCACGTGTCTGACAGTCTTGTTTCTGGTGAAACCGTCAAGATTTCATCGTTTGGTACCTTCTCCGTGCGCGAAAAAGCAGCACGCGTGGGTCGCAACCCTAAAACCGGCGAAGAGGTTCCAATCCACCCCCGCCGCGTTCTGACATTCCGTCCGTCGCATCTGATGAAAGATCGCGTCGCTGCGGGGAACAAACGCTAAGTTATGGCCAAAGCCAAAGACGCATTTCGTACAATCAGTGAAGTTGCCGAATGGTTGGATACACCCACCCATGTGCTGCGCTTTTGGGAAAGCAAATTCAGCCAAATAAGGCCCGTCAAAGGGGCTGGCGGCCGACGCTATTACCGCCCCGCCGATATGGATTTATTGGGCGGTATCAAGAAGTTACTGCATGAAGATGGTCTAACGATTAAAGGCACGCAGAAGCTACTACGCGAACAGGGCGTGAAACATGTAGCAAGCTTGGGGCTGTCGATGACAATCGGATCAGAGTCAGCGCCAAAGGCGGCTATACCTGTCCCGGTTCCTACACCTCAGCCAGAGCCTCAACTTGCGCCAATTCAAGACACACTCCCCTTAGAGGTATCGGCACCGCCCACACCACAGTTTGATTTCCCTGCCCCACCGCAAGGCTTGCCAGATGTCCCCGCGCGCCTGATCGGCTGCGCCCCTGCTGATCCATCGGGCCTTTTGTCACGCGCAGCACAGATCACACCGCTGCTGGCACGATTGCAGACCCTGCACGACCGCGTGGCGGGCTAAAGCACATGCTTTTCAGGCTTGCCCTTGCATCCATATCGGGTATGTACGCGCACAGTCGGGCTATGGCGCAGTCTGGTAGCGCGTCCGTCTGGGGGACGGAAGGTCGCAGGTTCGAGTCCTGCTAGCCCGACCAATCATAACCGCCCGTCAGTGCACGCGCACGGCGGGCGTT
>Ga0213868_10000838_pt1 | contig 29943 bp, 41 predicted proteins | sample PICome_9_FD_160087 | JGI IMG/M metagenome (GOLD analysis project Ga0213868, IMG submission 160087) | Coastal seawater microbial communities near Pivers Island, North Carolina, United States - PICO127 | ecosystem: Environmental > Aquatic > Marine > Coastal | place: USA: North Carolina... | reverse complement strand
TTTGCTACTAAAAAGTATGTAGATGATAATACTGGTAGTGCTGATGTTGCTAAAAGAATTGATGTAACTGTAAAAAATGTTAGTGGTGGTGAACTTGCAAAAGGAGTTGTAGTTCATGCAGCACCAACAGCAACACCACCTAGTGGTAATGTTATTGAAGTTATTGCAGCAGATGCAAATGATGCTGCTAAAATGCCAGCAATAGGAGTTTTGAATGAAACTATTGCAGATGAGGCAGAGGGTGAAGCAGTTATGTTTGGAGCAGTTAGTGGCATTGACACCTCTAGTTTTAGCATAGGCGATGAATTATATGTATCTGAAACTGCTGGTGAATTTACTGCAACTAAACCAACTGCATATACAAGTCAAGTTCAAAAAATAGCAGTAGTAATTAAATCCCATGCAAGTAATGGATTAATAAAAGTATTTGGTGCTGGTAGGGCAAATGATGTTCCTAATAGAGTTGATAGGAATATGAATTTTATTGATGATACTATGATTAATTTCGGTGATGATACTGATTTTAAAATATACCATGATGCTGTAGATTCATACCTACAAAACCAAACTGGTGATTTAATTATACAAAATTTAGCTAATGACAAAGACATAGTATTTAAATCTGATAATGGATCTGGTGGTGTTATTGAATACTTTAGATTAGATGGCTCTACAAACACAGTGCCATTTGGTAGATCGCCACATATAGTAGATAATCTTAAATTATACTTTGGTAACGATACAGCAAATGATGCTAGTATAAAGTGGGATTCTACTGCTAGTCAATTATTTATTGGTGGTACTAGTAAATTTTTAGATGATTTATATTGTGTTGGTGATGTTTATTTAACAGATGGAACAAACTCTAGTACATTACAATTTGAAAATGATGTTAAAACAAGAAAAATAGTTTTATATGAGGGTGCTGATAACGATTATGAATTTTATGGATTTGGTGTCGAAAACTCAACATTAGTTTATTCAACATATGCAGATGGAGATGATCATGTGTTTTTTGTTGGAGTTAATTCTACTAGCAGAAGTGAGTTAATGAGGATTAAATCTACTGGTGATGTTAATGTTGCAAATGATATTTTTAGTGAGGGATTATATGTAAATTCAAATAGTGCTGTAAGTGGAACTCAAGTTGCAATAGTAAAAGATGGTGACCAAAACCTACAAAGGTGGGGAACTAGCTCTGATGGTACAAGTGAGGATTCATATAGATTTAGAATTGATCAAAACATGAAATTTATTGCCAATAGTGGAAGTGGTGATACTTTAACAATATTTTCTGATACTGGTAACATTCAAACCTCTGGCAGCTTAACAACACAAGGTGTTGATGGTGGTGCTGTTATAAGAAATTGGACAGGCAATACTGATTATGTAATGTGGGGAACTAGTAATATGTCTGGTTCTGAATATGCTATTTTAACTGATGGAACACACACATTTCTTAGTGGTGGTGATGGAGGTAGTGTACATATAAGAAGTGGAAACAATACAAGTACTCACCAATTAGTTGTAAGTGATGCATCAGCAAGGTTTTATGGTGATTTATATGTTGATGATGACTTAGGTGTAGGAACAACAGATCCTCAAAATCCAGTTCATGTTGATGTAAGTGCTGCTTCTGGTAATTTTATAGGAGATACAAATATTTATGCTTTAGAGATAAGCAATTCAGATACTACTGCTGGCAATGCTGTTGGAATGACTTTTGGTCATGGTGGTTTTCATTATACAAATTTTATTGCAAGTGTTAGAACAACAACTGGTGATAATCCAGCTGGAGATTTAGTTTTTGGTGGTCGATCAGGTGATGGAGTAGCTTTTGTTGAAAGAATGAGAATTAATAAAGATGGATTAATCAAAATTGGATCATATGGAAGTGGTACACATACTGGAACTGTTGCTAAAAACCTAGCTGTTGATTCAAGTGGAAATATAATAGAAACAGATGGTAGTGTTGTAGATGGATCAGGAACTGCAAATTACATTCCTAAATGGTCAGATGCAAATACATTGACTGATAGTGTTATGTATGAATCATCTGGTGATTTAATAGCTAGTGGAAACTTATATATAGGTGATGATGCATCTAACAATCAAGGTTTAAGAATAGAAAGTGGAAATGGAACTAGTGATTATGGTGTTGTAAGGTTTTTGCATGGGGGTACTAATAGAAATACAATACATGCTTTCAGTCAATATTGGCAAAGTGGAACTATATATGGACATGCCACAGATACTTTAAATATAGATGGTAATGCTGGAGTTACAATCGGACCTTGGAATGATATTGATGTTGCTTTTGTTGAAGGTGGAACAAACTATTTTCAAAGATCAATAGGTATTGGTCAAACAACTCCAACATCAAGTTTACATATTACACAATCAACACCATCCATAACTTTAGAAACATCTGCTAATGCAAATGATCCAATTATTAATTTAAAATCAGATAGTGCAATAGGTGTTGAGGGCGCACAAATATGGTATGATAACAGTCAAGGTGATTTACATATACAAACAACATATGCAGATGATGCTGCTGATATAAAATTCCATACTGCAACTGGTGCTGACAAAGGAACTGGTAACTTAAGAATGGTTATTGGTGGTAATGGTAATGTAGGAATTGGCACTGACTCTAGTATTGATACTAAACTCCATGTACAAAATGGATCGGCTGGTAGTGTAACTGCATATGTAAATACAACTTTAACATTAGAATCAAGTGCAAATGATAATTTTTTATCCTTTTTATCTCCAGCCGGTCAAAATCAAGGAATATTATTTGGTGATGCTGATGCAAATTGGAGAGGTCAGGTTAGATATGACCATGCTACAGATGTTATGTTTCTTTATACTGCTGCAACAGAAAGATTAACTATAAATACAGATGGTAGAGTTACTTTATATAATAGTGAGGGTATTAAATTATCAGCTAAAACTGGAACTTTATATGCTGCTGATGGTGCGTTATCTTATTACTCAGCTAGTAATGGTGTTTATTTAAATGGTGCTGGTCCAAGTGGTTGGTTAAGATTACAAGGTGCTGGAACAGAAAATGACAGAAACTCTATAAATATTTATGGTAGCGCTGGAGATTATATGAATTTCAGAACTGGCAATATAACTAGATTAACGATTAATAATAATGGAACTTTGTTAGTTGGAGATACTGTAGGACCATCAACTGTATGGGATGGTGCGGCTGTATTTGGACAAAGTGGGCAAAGAAAAGTTATTATAGGGTTTTTAGATACTGCTCTAGCCGAAAACATTGTTGGAGGGCATAATTCAGCTTTAACAGCTTGGGATGCTTTAACTGTTGCTGGAAGTTCATTAAAGTTTAGAACTGGATCAGGAATTGGCAATGTATCAATGGATATAGATAGTTCTGGAAATATTCAAGCAAGTTTTAATCAAGACACAACTTATGAATTTGGTAGGGTACATATTGGTTATGTCGGACACGCTGATCACGCGGGTTTTTCTCACATTGATCAAAACAGTACTAGCTCTTATGCTTTGCTACAAAACGCTAGTGGTCAAACATATTTAAATGCACCATCTGGTCAAGATTTACGTTTTAGAATTAATAATAATGATGTTGGTGCTTTTAATGGATCATCATTTAATTTTGGAGTTGGCACTAACGATCCAGATTCACAAATGTCAGGAACAAATGGTATTTCTATTGTTAGCTCAGGTAATGCATCTTTAGGGTTATCAAATGGCACAACTCATTGGCTTACATATTTAACTACTAATGCTGATAGATATAGAATTTGGAATAGTGTAAGTAATGAAGTGATGACTATTCTATCAGGTGGTAATGTAGGTATTGCTAATGATGGACCAAATCATCTTTTTGAACTTGGCAGCAGTAATTCATTAACAATATCAGGTAGTTATGAAATGTTTAGTGCTGGTGCTTTTGGTGTTTTATTTAGAAACTCTTATGACTGTTATATTACTGGTAACACTCAATATACATCATCTGGTTGGGTAAATAAATATGGTGGTAAAAAATCCTCTCTTATTGGTTTACCTGATGGTCAAATTGAATTTAATATTGGAACTGGGACAACACAAGGTGGTGCATCAAATTTAACAGTAAAACAAAATACAACAACCTATGGTACTACTTTTTTTGTGCCAGCACAAGGAACTAATAGTGGCGATCGTACTAATGTGCAATATTATCCTTATAAAGTAGATTCAGACACACAAAGTAGTGATTATTGGAGAATACCACATTTATCTGGACATCCGACTGTTGCTGGTGTTTATAATTACGAAACTGGTAAAAATGTTTATTGGGGTGAGCCAAGTGATACTGGAACTTATGAATTTAGAGGTCGTTATATAAATGCAACATCTTCTGATTCAAAACTAGCTGTGTTTACAAATGATTTAACTACTGCTGTATTTGAAGTAGGTGATTCATCAAATACTCAATACTGTGATTTAGTAATTAGATCAAATAGTGGAAGTGGTGAAATATTTAAAGCTGGAAGTGCTTACACATCTTATGGTGGACCAAGCTCATTAAATATTTATAATAGTAATGGTATAATTGCATTTCACCCACAAGGCACAACTAATGTTGTACAAATAAATAATAATGGACCAGCATTAACAGTAAATTATGATGGAACTAATGGTGGCGGCGATTTGGATGGTTATGGTATTTTAGCTCAATCAAGTAGCAGTACTCAAGCAACTATTGGCGCACACAATCTTGGGGATGGTTATGCAAATTTAAATTTATCATCAACACTTTCTGGTTCACAAAAAATGTGGCATATATCAAAACGACCAAGTGGTCAATCACACAGAATTGAATGGTACTGGTATGACACTACTTTTACAAGTTATTTTAAATTTGAAGTTGGTGGCACATTTACTGCTACTGCTGATGTTATTGCTTATTCAGATAAAAGATTAAAAGAAAATATAGTTACTATTGATAATGCACTTGAAAAAGTAACAAAACTTAGAGGAGTAAGTTATAATAGAACAGATGCTACTGATAAATCAAAAAAAATAGGAGTTATTGCACAAGAGGTCAATGAAGTGTTGCCAGAAGTTGTAAGTTATGATAAAAATGATGATATTTATGGAGTTGATTATGGTAAAATGGCTGGTGTATTTATTGAGGCAATAAAAGATTTAAAAACAGAAATAAACGAGTTAAAAGCAGAAATTAAACAATTAAAAAAATAAATTATGCCAGTACCTACTTATGATGAGCTACAAGATCCTGGAATGCAAATGTTAAAGGTTGCAAGAGAAAGGTTAGGTGGTGGTTATAGTGGAAGCACAAGTGTAACATCACCAATATCTCTTAAAGATTTAAGTAATTTAAGTGGTGGTAACTCTGGTGGATCAGGCAATAGTTATCCAGCAGTAAACTTATTAAATGTACAATCAGCTAACTTTAATAGAAACAGACGTCCAGATGGAAATGATCCTTTAAAAATGTCTGAGTTTTTTGGCTACAATCAAACATTAACTAGGAGAGAAGTTAGGTTTGCTTATAGTAGTGTTAATTCATCAACAGCTTGTAGTTTCTCAATACAATCTACTAGATATTATCATGATGGTAGCAGTACCTTGCCAACAGATGGGGATAAAATATATACTACTTATGATGGATTTACTCCAGCTCCAGCTGGATATTATCATTTGTTTGAACCTGATAGTGGAACAAGTACTGGTGATTATGCAGAAGTCATTGGTGGTGGTGGTGGTTTTGCTGGAACTGTTGTAGGAGTTTCAAGTTGTTAAAATAATTATTAAATTTGTAAAAAATAAATTATGGCAAATACTTATACTTGGCGAATAAATAAAATGACTGCAAAAATACAAGAGGGTGAATTAAAAAATGTAATTTTTAATATAAACTGGACATATCTTGCTAAATATTCGGAAAATGAAAATATAGTTGCATCTTTAAATGGCTCTACTAATATTACATATAATGAGGGCGATCCATTTATACCTTATGAGGATTTAACTAAACAAGATGTTGTTGGTTGGTTAGAAGCATCAGTAGATATAAACATCGAGGGTATGAAGGAAAATTTAGATAAACAAATTGATGATAAGAAAAACCCAGTTGATGAATTTTTTTATCCAATGTGGGATTAATAATAATTAAATAAATAAATAATGAGCAAACTAGAAGAAAAAGAATTACAAGAATTAAAACAATCAATTGCAAAACCAAATCAAATTGCAACTGAAATTGGTATGCGAGTAATTGCATATAACTCTATTGACAAACTTGTTGATGCATTTAACGAGGCATCTAAAGAGCAACAAGAGTTAATGAAGTCAATTGAAGAAAAGCATGGCAAAGGTTCTCTAAATATTGATACTGGCGAAATCACTCCTTTAGAAGAAGAATAAGATGGCACTTATTAATGCCACTAGCTTTCTGTTATTAAAAGATACAACAGTTGTAGGGCATTCTAAAAGCACTAGCTTTAATATAAATGTTGATTTACCAGAATCTACTAATAAAGATAGTGGTGGCTGGAAAGAGGTAATTCCTGGTGTTAAAAGCGGTACTGTAAGTTGCGAGTGTCTAACTGATTATAACGACACATTAAGTTTTGAGGATCTAACAGACATGATGATCCTTAAACAAAAAGCTGTATTTTATTTTAAAGATCCAGTAAATACAAAACTTGTATTAAGAGGTGAGGGATTTATACAATCCATTGATGAAACAGCTGAGTTTGAAAATGCAACCAGTTTTAATTTAGAAATAAACCTTACTGGTGTTTTTTCAATTACTGATGCAACTGTTGGTTTGACATGGGAAAATGTATTTAGTAAGTGGGAAGATCTAGCAAAAGATTGGGAAGATGTATAAAATTTTTATTTGTATATTTGTTTTAAATTTAAGTTAATTATAAAAAAATATATATTATGCCAACAGTAGGAGTATTTAATGGGACCAGTTTATTGTTAAAATTTGCAGCTGATGGCTCAACACCAGCAGTTTTAGGTCATTCAACATCTTGTACACTTTCTCTATCAAATGATTTACCAGAAGCTACAACAAAAACAAGTGCTGGTTTTCAAGAGGTAATTTCTGGAGTTAAAAGTGGTGAAATTAGTTTTGAGGGGTTAGTAAATTATGATCATGCAAACAATGCTATTGAAGCAGCAGATCTTTTAATAGCTGGTACTAAGGTTGATTGGTCATTTGGAACTGGTGTATCTGGGGATGCTGTATATAGCGGAGAGGGATTTTTAAATTCAGTTGAAATGAGTGCTGAAATGGAATCACCAGTAAGTTTTTCTGGATCTATTACAGTTACTGGAGCTATCTCAAAAGCATAACAATCAAATTTTAAAAATAATTGGGTGTAGTTTAAGGAGCTATGCCCTTATATATATATAATTATGGCAAACAAGAAAAGAGGTTACTATACCTTAAAAATAGGCGGCAAAATGCGAACTATGCATTTTTCTATGAATTTCTGGTCAAATTTTACTGAATTTTTAAACGTACCATTGTCAAATATTGGCGATGTTTTTAAAGATGGTATTTCTATAAAGGCAATCATAGGTTTAGTGTATTCTGGTTTATTGGCAAATGATCAAGAACAAGGCAACGAGATAACATATAACGAGTTTAAAGTTGGTATGTGGCTTGAAGATATTGAAGCTGATAAACTAAATGACATTGTAAATTCAATGATGGAATCAAGAATACTTGGTAATGATCTTAACATGGGCGTTGCAAGAAATATCAAAAAAACTACTAAGCAAACAAAAGAGGGAAAGTAAGTAGCCAACTAGATTGGGATAGTTTACTTGATTTTTACATTGGTCAAGTTGGCATAGATCCAGATTCGTTTTGGATTAATACTTGGAAGGAAAATCATTTGCTAGGTGAAGCTCACATGATTAGATGTAATTTACAATGGGAGCAGACAAGATATTTAGCAGCAATGTTATACAATATAAATTGTCAAAAAAAAGCACAAATGATTACACCTGATAAACTTTTCCCATTGCCTCAAGATGTTTATTTAGAAAGAGGTAAACCTAAATCAACCAAAGCTGAAATGTTATTATTTAAAAAATTAATTGAAAAGAAAAAGTCGCTAAAATAAGTGGCTTATTTTTTTTGTATTTTTACATAAAAATCTACTTATGGCAAATAACGATTTAAGAGTTAACATTATTGGTGATTCATCTAAATTAAATAGATCATTAGATAGTGCTAGTAAAAAATTAAAAAAATTTGGCAAAACAACAAGCGATCTTGGTAAAAGTTTAACAATATTTGCTACTGGACCAATTGCCTTAGCTGGTGGTGCGGCAATTAAATTAGCAAGTGATTTCCAGGAAAGTTTAAATAAAGTAAATGTAGCATTTGGATCATCTTCTAAAGCAGTCAAAAGCTTTGCCAAAACGACTTTAACTGAATTTGGTATTGCAGAAGGTTCAGCATTAGACATGGCAGCTCTTTTTGGTGATATGGCAACATCAATGGGTATTAATAAAAAACAAGCTGCTGACATGAGTAAATCAATGGTTGGTTTAGCTGGAGATTTAGCATCTTTTAAAAACATAGGTATTGATCAAGCTACAACTGCTTTGGCTGGTGTTTTTACTGGTGAAACAGAATCATTGAAAAAATTAGGAATTGTAATGACTGAGGCAAACTTAAAGGCGTTTGCACTATCTGAGGGCATTCAAAAGAATGTTAAAGACATGACTCAAGCTGAAAAAGTTAATTTAAGATTTGCCTACATTTTATCACAAACCACGAATGCTCAAGGTGATTTTGCAAGAACATCTGGAGGTGCTGCAAACCAAATGAGAATATTTACAGAAGGAACAAAACAACTTGGTCAATCTTTTGGTAATTTATTATTACCAGCATTTACTAAAATAGTTACTAAATTAAACACTTTAGTGTCTGAGTTTATTAGCTTAGATGGTAAAACTAAAAGTATTATAATTACAACTGGGTTGTTAGTTGGTGCATTAGGTCCAGCATTGTTTATATTAGGAAAACTTGCAACTGCTTTAGCTTTTTTATCTGGTCCAATAGGCATTGTTGTGGCTGGTTTAGCTGCAATTGCTTTTGTAATATATAAAAACTGGGATGGCATAATAGATACAGTAGTAGAATTATCTAATAAGTTTGTTGACTTGTATAACAACTCGCTTGAGTTTAGAATGTTAATTGAAGCTATAAAAGTTGTTTTTGGAACCGCTATATTAACAATGAAAGCTGGTGTTGATCAATTAATCAATGGTTTTGCAACTCTTTTTGAGGTGGCTAAAAACAAATTTAATCCAATTGGAATGCAGTTAGCCATCAAAGATGGGTTTCAAAAATCAAAAGATATAACAAAAAAACTAGGTGAGGACATTGGTGATTTAGCTGGTACTGCTATTGGTAATGCACTAAGTAATAGATTGGAATACACATCAAAAGAAAAAATTGAAAGCTCTTTTACTGATTTAAAAAGTAAAATTTCAAGCTTTTTTGAGTGGTTTAATGTTGGTCCAGGTGGTGGCGGTGAGGGTGGTTTACCAGAGTGGGTTGGTTTATTAAGTGAGTACATGAAACAAATTGGCGATAAAACAACAGTAACAAAAGAAAAGTTTTTTGAGCTTGATGGTGTTATTGGAGAGTTAGGTGAACAATTTATATTTGCTTTTGGTCAAGCATTTGATGCAATTGCAAAAGGTGAAAGTTTTATAAAATCTATTACTAATGCTTTAATACCAATGATTAAAAAATTAATTGCGGCTGCTGCTGCGGCTTTAGTTTTAAGCACATTACTGGGTGGTATTGGAATAACTAAAATTAAGGGTATTGCCACAAGTTTTACTGGCATATTTGGAGCTTTAACTGGTATTAGCTTAGGTGGAGGCGACAAGGGTACTGGTGGAGTGAAACTAGCATCTGGCGGTATTGTAACAACACCAACTCTTGCGACCATTGGAGAGTATCCTGGAGCTAGATCAAATCCAGAGGTGGTTGCTCCCTTAGATAAGCTAAAATCAATGATTGGAGATAGAGGTGCTGCTCAAGTACAAGTAGGCGGACAATTTACCTTAAAAGGACAAGATCTAGTAGTAGTATTAGAAAGAGCAAACAGCAACAGAAACAGAATTATATAATGGCATATAATGTAAAATATAGATTAGAGTTTTCTGATGATTTAGAAAATGAGAAAAAAATAGAAATTTTAAAAAAAAATTATAGCAGCTCTGGAACAATTTATCCTATTGTTGCAACTAAAGATCCATGTGAAATAACTTGGGAAAGTAATGACAATTTTTATTCACCAATTAAGGGATCACAATGCACTTTAAATTTATTAGTTACAGATACTGTTAGTTATGATGATTTTTATGCATCAGATGAAAGAGAATATCAGGTTAAAATATCTTATAAGGATAGCTCTAATAATTATCAAACATATTGGATAGGATGGCTTGTAGTAGATCAATTTAAAGAAGCTGTTACTGCCACTCCATTTCCAATAACTTTGACTGCATTTGATGGTTTAGGCACATTAGATGCATTTGATATGCCTCTTGACACATCATCAGCATCAATACAAACTGCCAGATATTGGATTACCAATTGCTTAAATAATTTAGATTTACAACTAGATATTTATGTTAGTCAAGATATTTATATTTTAAATCCTGGATCTACTGTTTATAGTGTTTATGATGTTTTAAACATATCGCCATATACATTACAAAAGGATAAATATAATATTAACAATGCAAAGTTTGTTTTAGATCAAATATTAAAAATTACTAACGCTAGGATATTTCAGAGTTATGGTAGATGGTATATAATAAATAATTCTAGCTATTCTGGTCAAGCTGTTAAAAGTGCAAGTGCATCTACTGCTCAAGGTGGTACTGTTCCAACTGGCATTAGAGCATCAGAAGCTAGTAATTTAGTTTCAAATGGTACTGAATTGCCTGAGTTTGTTATATATAATTATCAAGGTACACATCAATCAACATCTAACATCAATGTCTTAAAACAAGTTCCATCAAATTTACAACCTATTGGTAATAATCTTACAAAAGAGTATTTGCGACCATTAAATCAATATAATATTAAGCACCAAACCAGTCAATATTTAAGCACTAATTATATAACTAATGCTGGATTTGAAAATGATACTGCTGGTTGGACCACATACTCATCTACTAGCACAACATCACCAGGTGCCATTTCAACTACATTTGCTAAACAAGGCAGAAAAAGTTATGAAAATACACAAACACAAACAAATGAAACTGGCACTAGAAAGACAATATCTAAAACAATTGATGCTTATAATTCAACACATTTAGCATATAAATTTTGTATTAATTCTTATATGGATGCAAACTCAAATGCTCAAAATTTAAGTTTTAGATTTAAATTACATTTAGCAGAAACTGGTCCAGGTGCTACTCAAAATTATTATTATAAAGCTAGTGATCAAACATGGACCACAACAGACACAACCAACATACAAGAATCAAACTCTAAAAATACTTGGGAAAAATTTACTTATGAATTGCCAACTTTTCCAATAACTGGGGAATTGACTATTGATTTATATGAACCATATACTCAAGTCGCTACTGGTTTAAATGGAATTTATTATGACAATATTGAGTTGTATTATGAAAGGTTTGAAAACAATAAGAGAACTGAATTTTTTGCCAATATTGATGGTTTTGAATATCAAAGAGTAAGAAGTTCAGCAAGTAATGTTACTGGTGTTTTAAGTTTAGATGGCATACAGCTTTCATCTAATAATTATAGAAATGTCCAGGTTTCTGAATTTATACGACCTAGAGATAATAATTCAAATTTTGTTAAATCTATTGATCAAATTATTACTCAACAAGTAATTAATGATTATAGATCTCATTTGATTAGATATGAAGGATCTTTATATAATTTAGAAAATGATCCTATTGGATTACATAATAAAATTTGGATCAATTTTGGATCTTCTGTTTTAAGAGAGCCAGTAAGCTGTATAATGGATTCAATGACTTATAATGTTAAAAGAAATACATTTAATGTGATTATGCACATACCAAATCAAGATGATGATATTGCAAGTGATTTTAAAGTTACTTTCTAAACTTTTTTCTTTTCCTTGTTTGCTGAGAAACCCCTCTAGTGCCTAACACTTTAGGGGTTTCGTTTTGCAAAATAATTTAAAAAAATTCTTTTATTTGTAAATATTTTTTTATTTTTACAAGCTAAATAGATATATATGGAATTTGAATTACATTTTAGAAATGAATTAAAAAGATTAACTATTAATGTTGATGGTGAGGCAAAACCCATGAGGCGATATGATGTTTGCAAGATACTAGATTGCACTATGCCTACATTAACAAGTAAAATAAGAAATCCAGGCACATTGACTGTAAATGACATAACAAAATTAAATAACGCTGGATTTGAAATTAACAGAGTTATTTACAGTTTAACTAATAAATAAATATTTTTTTATGAAATCAATTGATCAAAAGCTGTTTGCATTACAGCAAGAGATAGGAGCAATCTCAAAAGATGCTCAAAATCCTTTTTTTAAAAGCAGTTATTTCGACATTAATATGCTGCTTAGAAACTTAGAACCACTTTTAGGAAAATACAAATTAGTAGTATATCAACCAATAAAAAATGGTGAAGTTCATAGTATTATTAAGTGTATAGAAACAAAAGAAAAAACAGAACCATCAAGTTTAACATTGCCAGATATTAGTGATCCACAAAAACTAGGAAGCTGTATAACTTATTATAGGCGATATACATTGGTTTCTTTATTGGGTTTACAAGCTATTGATGATGATGGTAATTTAGCTAGTAATAAAAAAATTAATAATGCTGTAAATAATCAAACTCAAAATAATGATGAAAGAGAGTGGTTACAAAAATGGCAATTAGATGCTGTATTAAAAAGCACAAAAAACGAAGCTCTAAGAATCATCAAAGATTATAGAATGAAAAAAGAATATAGAACTGAAATTAACAATAAATTTAAAATTAAATAATATGGAATTAAAAGGTAAAATTAAAGTGTTAAATGACACAAAAGAATATGGAGCTAATGGCTTTAAAAAAAGAGAATTGGTAATTGATACTGGTGGTGATTATCCACAATACATTACTATTGAATTTATTAAAGAGAAATGTGATGTGCTTAATAATTATAATTTAGGCGATGAGGTCACTATTGCTTGTAATATACAAGGCAGAGAATGGGATGATCCAAAATCTGGTGAAACTAAATACTTTAATTCAATACAAGGTTGGAAAATATCTAAAGAAGGTGATGTTGTATCTAATGTAAATCCAGTTCCTAGCGAGGATCAATCTGGTGATTTACCATTTTAGTCATGTGTATTGATAATGAAATTTTTGATCACTTTAGAAAAAATGACAAAGCTGTTAATGATGCGGTTTTGCTTTTAGTTGTAAATGGATATCAAGTCATAGACAAGCATTATAATGTGATTAATAAGGACAATATAGATAACATTAAATCCCCTTAATTTTTAAGCAAACAAAGGGAAATAAAAGGCGAGATTAATTTCTTGCCTTTTTTTATGCTTTAATAATTTGTTTTATTGTAAATATTTTTTAAATTTAAAAATCAATTTTAATATTTATATATGAAAGTAACTAAAGCAACTAAAATTTACCGACCAATGAGGGTTTGGGGAAAGCTAATTAAAGATTTGTTTTTTACAAGTAATGTTAAATCCACTCACAAATGGTGTCGCTATAAGATGCATTTCAACAATAGAGATGAACAAAAAATAGCTAATACAAAACTTATCAAAACAATACTTAAAAATCAAATAATAAATGAAAAAAGTTAGAGATTCCAATGAGGTTTATCATTCTCATGATAGCATAAGTGCTAGTGGTTTAAAAGAAATTTATAAAAAATCAGTTTATCATTTTTTAAATAGAAAGTTTAAAGAATCACCAGCTATGAAATTAGGAACTGCTGTTCATCAAGCAATTTTAGAGCCACATGATTTTTGGGATATTTATCATGTTATTGAAAAAATAGATAAAAGAACTAAAGCTGGAAAAGAGGCATATCAAAAACAAATTGATATTGCTGGTGATAAAATTTTACTTGAGCATGATGTTTATCAAATTATAGAGGCACTTGTTGCTGATCATAAAAGAAACAAGTTAGCACAAAAATTTAGTAAAGGCGAAATTGAATTATCTCATTATACTAAAATGAATGGTGTTGATGTTAGAGTGCGACCAGATTGTTTAAATACAATATCTAACTTTATAAGTGATGTAAAAACTTGCCAGGATAATTCACCTCAAGCATTTAAAAGAGATGTATATCATTGGGGTTACCATCTACAAGCCGCATTTTATATGGATGTTTGTGGTGGTATAGATAACTTTAAGTTTATTGCTTGTTCTACTAAATATCCATATACAGTAGAAGTGTACACATTAGATCAAAAGGACATTGAATTTGGTAGAATGGCTTACAAATCAGCATTAGAGCAATGGAAAAAATATAAACAAACTGGCATCATCACTAGATATGATTGGCACAAAAAACATAAAGATGGATCCTATATTTTATAATAAACAAGCAGAAAAATATAAAGAGATAGTTGAGAGACATACTAATTTAGAGATTAATAAAATTACTAGGCAATTTGATTATGTATTTGCTAGATCTTGTTATTATTATTTGTGTAGAAAATTTGGTCAAATGAGCTTTGCTAAAATTAGTGAATCAGTAAAAAAAAATCATGCAACTGTAATGCATAGTTTAAAAGAGCTGCCATATATTATAAAGCACGATTCAGTAAAAAGTAATATATATAATAAAATAATTAAAGAGGCAGAAAAAGATCACATAGAAACTAGAAATGGTAAAACCATTGAACAATTAGTTACTGATCATAATTTCTACTTAATGCAATGTGAAAATCTAAAGAAAAAATTAGAAAGATTGAATAACAGATACCATAAAATTTACCAAGAAAATTTAGAAATGGATAGAATTATTACTATAATGGCAGATACTGATTAATTATTTTTTAATTTTATAAAAAAATTTTATGAAAAGAAATCCATTTGCAAAGTATTTAGGCAAAGAAGATGTGTTGCAAAATCAAGTGATGAGATACATTGGTTTAAAATATCCAAAAGCATTATTTACTCATGTATCAAATGAAGGTAAAAGAACACCATTTGAGCAATATAAGTTAAAATACTTAGGCACAAAACCTGGGATTCCTGACATAATGATATTTGATCCAAACAAAACAAAGAATGGTTTAGCCATTGAATTAAAAGCTGGGTATAATAAACCCACCGAAAACCAAAAAAAGTGGCTTAGAGAGCTTGAAAATGCAAATTGGGTGGCTGTTTGGAGTAATAATTTAGATGAATGTATAGAAATAATAGATAAATATTTTAATAACAAATAATGGCTAGATCAAAAAAAATATATTTTGAGGAAGTGAATCAAAAGGTCCGATGGACACAATCTAGCTCTGATGGTTTTAAATACGATTATAAATTTATAGGAGTTGCAAGTGAGGCAGAATTTGATCTTTTAATGGAACTGCTATGGTTTATGTATGAAGATGGTGATATTAGTTATAATCAGTTTTTTGACACTTTTAGAGAATTAAGAACATTTTGTGATGGAATTAAAGGTTTGGTTGACAAGCAATAATTTTATTACTTTACTTATTTATGAAATACAATAAGATTTTAAAACCTAAAAAGTTTGATAACTTTACAATTATACCTAGCTCAATATTTAGGCACAAAGATATTACAGTCGGTGCTACTGGCTTGTATGCTTATTTATTTTCTCACAAAGCTGAGCAACAAATAACAGTTGAATTTATTTGTGGGCATTTTAAAGAGGGCAAAGATGCCATTAGATCTAAGCTAAATGAGCTTATTTCAGCTGGTTATCTAGTTAGGGAAAAGGTTACTGAAAAAGGTAAATTTAAAGGTTATAACTATATCTTAAAAGCAAACCACAAAGGACAAAACCAGAGCCAACAAAAACCGAAGTCGGAAAATCCGCCACAAAGTAATATTAATAATATATATAATAATAAAAGTAATATTACACAAACTGAGAAAATGCAAAAAGCATTCCCTCATTTTGTTGATTTGTTTGATAAAAGATATAAGCCAAAAACCGATGCACAAATTAAAAGTTGGAAAGTGTGTTTAGATAGATGTGTTAGAATTGATAAATATAATTTAGATGAAATTTATCTTGCAGTTAAAAATGCTAGACAAAGTGATTTCTGGCGAAATAATTTTCTTACACTTTTAAAATTAAGAAATCATGATAAAAATGGAATAATGTTTATTCATAGGTTTATTGAAATGAATAGAAAAAATAATAAACCTAAATGTTTTTATAAAATAAAAGGTATAAAAGAATATAAACTATATAATGATCCAGATGGCTCAGAAAGATTAGGTGCTATAACTAAATACAATAAACTCAATGAATTTAATTTATCACAATTTTTAAATAGAGATGAGATTGAGGAATTAAAAAACTTTATTAAATGATAATTGGCAAAGTTTATAGTTTAGATAAATATGAACAAGCTATTGTTAAGCTATCAGCTGAGCAAAGGCATAACAATAAAATTAAAACTGGTTGGGATGGCTCTAAAACAGTAAATTCAAAATCAGAGCTTGATTTAAATATAGTTGGGTTTGGTGGTGAGTTTATATTTGCTAGAGAAAATAATTTATATCCAGATTTTAAAATACATAATACTAGCAAAGTAAATAAAACAGATGATTATGATGCAACCTGGTTAGGACATTCTGTTGATGTAAAAGTAAACAGAAAAGATCACCCATTAATGATACCAGAATATGCAAATACAGATTGTAAAATATTTGCCTTGTTTACTTGTAAATATCCTAAATATACTTTTGAAGGTTTTGCATTAAACAACATAATTTTTCAAGATTTTAATAAAAAAATGACTAAGGTAAAATCTTATGTTATTGAGAAAAACAACTTATTAAGTTACAAAGAATTAATTTTCTTGTTAAATATTTAAAATAAATTTATATATTTAAAAAATATTTTTATTTATGAATCATTACAATGACTTGTTGGCTCTAGGTATTAACCTAAAAAGATCAAATGGATCTGTTAAAACTAAATGCCCTAAATGTTCACATACCAGAAAAAACAAAACTGATGACTGCTTATCGGTTAATATAGATGAGGGGTTATATAATTGCCATCATTGTGGATGGGGTGGTAATGTAGGTGTTAAATTTAAAAAAAGAGTTGAATATGTTTTACCCCCAAAAGTTAATTGTAATTTAAATGAAAAAGTTATTAAATGGTTTGGCAATAGAGGTATAACTGAGCCAACTTTAGTACATTGGAAAATAGGCGAATCACTTGAATATATGCCGCAAGTTAAGGCAAAAAGAAGGTGTATTAATTTTAACTATTATAGAAATAATGAGGTAGTTAATGTAAAATATAGAGATGGTGAAAAGAATTTTAAATTAGTTTCTGGAGCTGAGCTTATTTTTTATGGCATTGATAATATAAAAGATTTAAAAAAATGTTATATAGTTGAGGGTGAAATGGATGCTCTTAGTTTACATGAAGCTGGATTGTATAGCGTTTGTTCTGTTCCAAATGGTGCCAGTAAAGGATCTCAAAAGCTAGAGTACTTAGATAATTGCTACCAATATTTTAAAGATAAAAAAGAAATAATACTTTGTACTGATAATGATGATGCTGGGTTACAGCTTAGAAATGAATTGGCTCGAAGGTTTGGTAAATACAGATGTAAATACGTTGAATTTGGTGATTTTAAAGATGCCAACGAAGTGTTAATTGAAAAGGGAGCTGAGACACTTAGAAACATAATTAAACAAGCTAAAGATTTTCCACTTGAGGGTGTTTTAAATTTAGATAATATTTGGCAAGATGTTTTAAATTATAATGAAAATGGTATTACTAATTATTCAATTGGTTTACCAGGATCTGATAATTACTTTAAGTTAGCATTTGGGGAATGGAGTGTATTATCTGGCATACCCAACTCGGGAAAATCTGACATTTTAGATCAAATACTTTGCAATGTTGCACTAAAACATGATTTTAGATGTGCAATGTTTTCTCCTGAGAGTTTTCCTTATGAAGGGCATATAAAAAGAATTGCTAATAAATTAAATCAAAAGAATTGCAATAGTGAAGATCTAAACAATACTAAAGATTTTATTGAAGATCATTTTTTTTGGATTAAGATTGATTTAGAAAACCTAACCTTAAAAGGCATTTTAAATGCATTTAGAGAGCTTGTATTTCAAAAGGGTATAAATGTATGTGTAATAGATCCATGGAATATGTTAGATCATTCAGCACAAAGAGATCATAGCTATATAGGCAAAATTCTTAGTCAAATAACACAATTCTGTCAACAAACAAACACCCATTTATTTTTGGTAGCTCATCCTAGAAAAATTGAAAGTGAGGGTGGTGTTTATAAAAAACCGACTCTTTATGATATTTCTGGCTCAGCTGATTTTTTTAATAAAGCATATAATGGATTGATTGCATATAGATGTATAGGGCAAAGAACTAAATATAAAAGTGATGTTGTAAGGGTTCATGTAGAAAAGGTAAAAAGAAAAGAGAATGGACAATTAGGTGATTTTGAGATAGCTCCAGATTTTGATAATGGAGGCATATATAAAGAGATATTTCAAGGCGAAAAGAAAATACAAGTAATAAAAGATAACATACCATTTTAACATAAAATAACATAAAATAACATGAAAGTAAAAATTGAAACAACCATGACTGATTATGATTCTTTTGTAGAATCAAGAAAAAGAATTTTAGAAATATGTCAAAACATAATGGATATGAAACAGCCAGAATATACTAATGGTGATCCAGACATATTACATAATTTTAAATCAATAGCTAAAATAATGCAAGTACCAACAGAACAAATTTGGGCAACTTATTTTTTTAAGCATGTTCAAGCAATTATGAGTCATGCAAGTCAACCAGATTTAGAACCAGCAGAACCCTTACAAAGTAGATTTGCTGATGCAATAAACTATTTATTTTTAGGTTATGCATTGTTATGTGAACATAATAGGTTTAAAAAAAATCATTTTATTGAAAACGAAGCATCTTTGTCAGATATTTATAGAAATGAATAAATACTTAAAAGCACAATCGTGGTGTTTAGAAAACAATATAAAAATCTATATAGTACCAATTAGGGGTAAAAAAAAATGCTATGTCGAAATAAATGATGATGGTCAAATAATTAGATCCCCTAAAACTTATGCATATCAAAAAGATGCAAGTGATAAAATATGGGATTTGTATTTATATTTGTTTAATCAAAAATCAAAAGATGATACAGAAAGTTGATATAAGATCCATTCACGAAAATAAAGGCAATCCTAGATACATAAGAGACAACAATTTTAAAAAGCTGGTAAAATCTATAAAAGAATTTCCAGAAATGCTTGAAAAGCGACCAATTATAGTTGATGAGAAAATGGTTGCTTTGGGTGGTAACATGAGATTAAAAGCCGCTAAAGCTGCTGGTTTATTTGAAATATATATTATTGTAGCAGAAGGATGGACAGAAAAACAAAAACAGCAGTTTATAATAAAGGATAATGTTGGTTTTGGTGATTGGGATTGGGATATATTAGCAAATGAGTGGGATGTAAAAGAATTAAATGATTGGGGTTTACATCTTCCAGAGTTTGACACAATAGATACAGAGATTGATGAGCCAGAAAATAATCAAAATGAAGATGAGAAATGTCCAGAATGTGGTAGAAAACTATAAATAATTGAAAAAATATTTTGTAATTGAAAAAATATTTGTATATTTGATGTATTAACAAACAAATTATATAAATTAAAAATTACAATTATGAATGCAATAGAACACGAACACAGTAAAGATTACGACAAAAACATTGATACTTTTGGTGATGATGGCACAAATTGTTTTATATGTGGCAGAAAAACTAATGAAAAATTTTGGGTACATTTTACAACTGATGGCAATTTAGTACCATTTAAATCAAATCCATCAAACTCGCAAGGATGTTTCCCAATTGGACCAATTTGCAAAAAAAAATATCCAAAAGAATTTATCGGAAAATTTTAATAATAATGGGGGTGTAAAAACCCCCTTTTAAATAAATAAAAAATTACAATTATGAGTGAAATTAAAAATTTAGAATTAACCAACGAAAACAGAAAGCATTTATTAGATGATATTATTGATCTTGAATTTAAAATAAATTCTCATTGGAATATAATATTTGAACTAAGAAAAAGTTCTGATCAAAACATTGCTAAACAAAACTTATTATTATTTGAAATAGATAATAAAAAAAGTGAAATAAATAAAATTAGAGTTGTATTAATAAATAATAAATTTAATTTTATTGACACCAAAAACCTAATATAAAAAGCCAGGTTAATTCTATTGGCATTAGGTAATCAAAGGGGGTTTTACAACTCCCTTTTTTTTATGTAATTTTGTTAAATGGCAAATAGACAAGTTTCGACACATAAAAAAAGATTAATGCTCAAAGCATTGGAAAAAAGTTTATCAGTTGTTACAACAGCTGTTAGGTCGGTTGGTATCAATAGACAAACACATTATAACTGGCTTAAAGATGATCCTAAGTATGCAGCAGAAGTTAAATCTATTGAGGACATTACATTAGATTTTGCTGAAAGCCAATTACATAAACAAATACAAGAAGGGAATACAACAGCAACTATATTTCTTTTAAAAACAAAAGGGAAAAAAAGAGGTTATGTTGAAAGACAAGAGATCCAACATGATAGCTCAATTGAAAGCAAACTAATTGAATGGACACCAGCAAACCAAAAAGAGTAACTGAGTTTTGTAATAAACAATTTTATGAAGCTGTTAACTCTAATAAAAGATTAAACATATTTCAAGGCGGTACAAGATCTGGTAAATCCTGGAGCTTAATGCAGTACTGTTTATATTTAATGACTACTGAAAAGGAGCCACTTACAATAAGCATAGTAAGAAAGACACTCCCAGCACTTAAAAGATCAGTTCTAAGGGATTTTTTACATATATCTAGGCAATTAGGTATTTATTGGAATGGAGTGCATAATAAGTCAGAAAACACATTTGAGTTTAATGGGCATACACTTGAAATGTTTAGTGCTGATGATGCACAAAAGATTAGAGGTTCATCAAGAGATATTTTGTGGATTAATGAGGGTAATGAATTATTTTTTGAAGATTATCAGCAGTTGGTTATGCGGACCAGGAAAAAGATATATATAGATTTTAACCCATCTGATCCAGTACACTACTTATATGATTTAGCAGAGAGAGATGATGCTAATTTATTTATTTCTACATATAAGGATAATAAGTTTTTACCTAAAGAATTAATAGATGAAATTGAAAGGATAAGGGAAAGGGATCCTGATTACTGGAGAGTATATGGTGAAGGTCAAAGAGCTGTATTTAGTGAAAAGCAAATATTTAAAAACTGGAATTATATTCCTTATGCAGATTTTCCAGAGCTAGATGATGTGGTGCTTGGGTGTGATTTTGGTTTTAGTCAAGATCCATTAGCTATTGTAAGGGTAGGAAAGCACAAAGATAATCTATATATACATGAGCTTATATATAAAAAGGGTATGACTAACAGAGATATTGCAGAGTTTATTAAAAGCATAAAGATGGATGATGTGCTGCTTTATTACGATTCAGCAGAACCGAAATCTGGTGAGGAATTAAGGCAAATGAGTATATGGGCAAAACCAGCTATTAAAGGTCAAGGTAGTATAAATGCTGGTATTAGCTTATTAAAAGAATTTGATATATATGTTAGCGAGGAATCGCAAAACATTCTTAAAGAGCAGCAGAGCTATGTATATGATGAGTTAAAAGATGGTACAATAATAAACAAACCTAAAGCAAATCAAGCTGATCACCTTTTGGATTCAATTAGATATTGTGTTTATAGTAGGTGGCGAAATCGTAATGACTTTTTTGTTGTATAAAAAAAGAATTTATTATTTTGTATTTTTACATAAAATTTTATTTTAATGGCAACATTCTTTAATAGATTAAGATCTTTAATCACCAGTAAATCCCAAAATACCAATGAACAATACAATAGAGCTATTTACAATTGGCTGGGTAATACAATTGTTTGGAATACTGAAAATGATGAAACTTACATAAATGATGGTTATAGAAAAAATGCAACAATATATTCTATAATTAATCTAATTACTAAAGCGGCATCTACAATTCCTTATCATGTTTACGAAAAGGTTAATGACAATAACTATAAAAGATATAAAGCCATGTCTAGTGGCATATCAGATCCAAATGTAATGTTAAAAGCTCAATTGCTTAAAAAACACGCTTTAGTTGAGTTAGAACATACAGAACTACATAAATTATTAGATCGCCCAAACCCAGCTCAATCTTATGCCACTTGGATAAGTGAATTGATTGCTTTTGGTAAACTAACTGGTAACCGATACATTTATGGTATTGGTCCAGAAACTGGAGAGAATGTAAACAAATATACTGAGTTATATGTAATGCCATCACAAATTATAGAGATTAATTCTGGAGGTATAATGAAACCAGTAGAATCTTACACAATTGAGTATAATGGCACCTATCACATACCAGCAGAGCAGATGTGCCACATAAAAGATTTTAACCCTTACTATGATGGTACTGGATCTCATTTATATGGTCAATCACCCCTAAAAGCTGGTTTACGTTCTATGACTACTAATAATGAGGCGACAGAAAGCGGAGTTAAGTTCTTACAAAACCAGACAGCTAGGGGAATATTAATGAGTGATGAGGGTGATTTAAATGAGGTACAAGCTCAACAACTAAAAGATAAGTTTAGAAAAGATCATCAAGGCAGTAAAAAAGCTGGTGATATTATTATAACTCCAAAGAAATTATCTTGGGTTAATTTTGGTTTAAATGCATCTGATATGAGCTTAATAGAGCAATACAATGCATCAATAAAAGATTTATGTAATATTTACAATGTACCAGTTACACTACTTAACAATACTGAATCAAGCACATACAATAACGTAAAAGAAGCTAAAAAAGCATTATATCAAAATTGTGTTATACCAGAGCTAATTAAAATTCAAGATGAATTAAATAGATGGTTGGCTCCAAAGTATGGCGATAAAATATGTATTGAATTTGATTTTAGCGTTATACCAGAATTACAAGAGGAAACAGATAAGATTGTAGATCAAATGACTAAGGCGTGGTGGTTAACTCCAAATGAAAAAAGAGCTGCAATGTCTTATGATCATGATGAGGATAATCCAATTCTTGATGATTATTATATACCAGCTAATTTAATTCCAGCATCTGGTGATGATGTTGAATTGCCAGATCCACAACCAGCTTTACAAGAACAAGAGGAAAAAAAAACTAAAGTTGAGAATATAGAAATTAAAGCAACTTATAATGATTATCCACAATCCGCATCTAACAATGCTAAAAGAATGATTGAATGGAGAGAAAAATATGGGAGAGATGAGGTAAAAGGTGGTACATCTGTTGGTTGGCAGAGAGCATCGAGTTTGTCTAAGAGAGAGAGTTTGAGTTCTGAAACAGTTGGTCGGATGGCTGCATTTAATAGACATAAAAAAAACTCAACAGTAGATCCAAAATTTAAAGATACACCATGGAAGGATAATGGCTATGTGGCTTGGAATCTCTGGGGTGGTACATCTGGTGTTAATTGGGCAATCAAGAAAATGGAAAGCATAAGAAATGAGTAATGCTATTTTAACAAAGAATGAGATAGATAATAAGTTTCTTGCGGCATTTGAAAGAGAGGTAGTAAAGATTGAGAAAAAAAACATTAGAGAGCTTAAAAGATTCTATAAAAAGAATTACGAACAAGGCATCAGTAATTTCTTAGAATATAACACCACTAATTATCAAGGTTTATTTACTAACAGAGATTTAGAGGCAGAATATCAAAAAATGTATGTATCAATTGGCAATCACATTGCTAAATGGTATTTTAATATTTTTCAAAAGTATCAAACTAAAGCAGACACCAAACCTTTTGAAAGCGAATGGGAAAAGTCATTTTCAGATTATGGTGGTAGGGTTGCTGCAACTAATGTAACTCTTGTAGGTGGTACTGCTAAACAAACATTAGTTAAGCTAACACAACAGCTTATGAGAGATCCAGAGTTTATGCAATTAGGTAATGATGCAAAAGCAAGGGTTTTAAGAAAAAAATTTAATCATTATAGTAATTTTCAAGCTAATAGATTAGTGAGAACAGAGAGTACTAGAGCTGCAAACTTTGCAGTTGAGAAAAGTGCTAAGACATTGTTTAGTGAGAATGATCTATCAAAAAGGTGGTTATCTGTAATGGACGGGAGAGAAAGGATTTGGCATAGAGCAGCTAATGGTCAAACTGTTAGAATGAATGAAAATTTTATTGTTGGTGGTGAGGAAATGCCACGACCAGGAGAGGGATCCGCCAGGAATGTTATTAATTGTAGATGTCGAATTATACCTATTCCAGATCAAGCAGCAATACCAGTTACTGAATTGGATGAGATAGGTGTTGGATTAGGACAAAGCAGAATAGAAGATTTTAGTTTAGCTAATTTAACTAATGTAGTGGCAGAGGCGATGACTGCAATTGGTACTCAATTGGTAAGCAGTACTGCAACCACAATAAAAGAGTTTAGAAAACAAATAACAGATTCTTTTGAAAAAAATGGTTTTAAAATAGATAAATTACAATTGTCAAAAAAAAGAACACTAGATGAATATAATGCAATACAAAAAGAATTAAATATATTATTTGATAATTATAACTTTAACACTTGGCATAATCAAAATGGCATCAAACTAAGATTCAAATCAACATCTGGATCGTGGGGATTTTACCAACCTTTTTTGGATGGCAAGTCAGCGGTTGTTAATTTAGGTGATGGATTTAGCAGAACAACTAGATTAAGAAATTATCATCTAAACATGAGGGGTAAATTTGATGACAGATTTAAAAGTGTAATAGATGAGGATAAGTTTTTTATGGCTACTCCAATACATGAGATGGCTCATGCATTAACTAGCTCATACACCGCTAGAAAAGAATTTGTTAAAAATATTAGTAGTGTTGGTAGTAAATTCTGGAATGATTTGAAAAAACTAAGAACAGAGTACATGGATGAAAAAAACAGATTGTTTAGAGCTGGTAATGCTAGTGCTTATAACAAGATTTTTTTAGGGAGATATGCAAATAAAAATGCTGATGAGTTTTTTGCAGAGGCATGGACCGAGTTTCATTTAAGCTCAACCCCATCACCCTATGCTATAAAAGTTGGTCAATTGATAAAAAAATATTATGGAAAATAGAGAGGAAAATTTTATTTGTATAAAATGCAAGTTTGTTAGGGAATTTGCTGGTGGGTGTGCTGCTTTTCCTGATGGCATACCAGAAAGCATTTTGTTACAAAATAAACATAGTAAGCCAATACCAGGTCAAAACAACAATATAGTGTTTGAAAAGGGTAAATCATTAGAGTTAATTGAAATTGAAAAAAACACTAATTAATTTTTAGTAATTTTGTAAAAAATATAATTATGGAATTTATATATAAATCAGCACCAATAGGTGATCAAATAGTTGATTTTGATGAGAAAAATAATATCGTAAAAGGATATGGATCTTATTTTGATAATAAGGATAGCGATCAAGATATTATTCGCAGAGGTGCTTATCAAAAAACAATTCAAGAAAATGGCAATAGAGTTAAATATTTATACCAGCACGATATGATGCAACCATTAGGTAAAATGGATGAATTATATGAAGATGAAAAAGGTTTAGTATTTACAGCTAGTGTGCCTAAAACACAACTTGGAACTGATGTTATAGAATTAATGAAAGCTGGAGTAATTACTGAAAACTCAGTTGGTATTATGCCAATTGTAAAACAAATGAAAGGTGATTACAGAGAAATTAGAGAGGTAAAATTATATGAAATTAGTGCTGTTACTATGGCAGCAAATGATCAAGCTAAGATATTAGACATCAAAGGGATGGTTGATATTGATCAAGTTTACAATAGATATGATAATATCTGTAAGCTACTTAGAAAAGGTAATATCTCAGATGAAATGGGATATGCCCTAGAATCAGAAATACTTAAACTCAAAACATATTTCGTGAATGCTACTCAGCCAGTTGAGGAAACTACTGAGCCAGTTGAAAAGATGGTACAAGAGGTTGATATTTACAAATACTTAATTAATAAACTTTAAAAATTCTATTAAAAATGGATGAAAATGTAAAAAACCAGCTTGACCAATTAGGCGATATTATAGATGCTAAATTGGAAAAAGCTCATGGACAAGCAGTTGATTCAGCAACTGGTAAGGCAGATGTGGCTCTAAAAGGAGAGATCGCAAACCTAACACAAAAATTTACTGAAAGAATGGATGCTATTGAAGTGTCTAGTAAAAAAAGATTTGAGGCATCTCAAAAAGAAGATAAATCATTTCATGGTAACTTAACTAAAGCTATCAAAGAAGGTGCTTTAGATTCAATGAGAAATGGATCATCAAGATCAACAGCATTTGATATCAAAGCTGATATGACTGTTGCTGCTGATTTTACTGGTGATGTAATTCCACCACAAAGAATACCAGGATACAAATTTGATCCTACAACTCCACAAAACATAAGACAATTAATCCCAATTGGTTCAACTAATAGTGATGTTGTTAAATATGTAAAAGAAAGTGGTTATTCTAATGGAGCTGCTGCTGCGGCAGAAGGTTCTACATTAGGACAAACTGATTTTGATATGACTGCTGTTGATGCTAATGTTAGAAAAATCGGAACATATCTAAGAATCTCTGATGAGATGTTACAAGATACTCCGCAAATTTCTAGCTATTTATCAGCAAGAGTACCAGCAAAATTAATGGAAGTTGAAGATGATCAAATTTTAGGTGGTAATGGATCAGCTCCAAATTTAAATGGTTTCTATAACTCAGGAACTAACTTTGATGTTTCATCTAATGGTAAATTTTACCAGTCAGTTGAATCAGCAAATGAATTTGATGTATTAGTTGCAGCAATCAATCAATTACAGATTGCTAACTATAAAGCTGATTATATTTTACTTAACCCAACTGATTTCCATAAGATCTTATTATTAAAAGATAGCACAAACAACTATCTAAAAGATCAAGTATATCAAGGGTTACAACCTAATTTCTTAGGTGTGCCAATCGCTGTAAATAACGAGGTTAACGCTGGGACATTCCTAGTTGGAAACTTTGGACAAGCAGCTCAATTATGGGTTAGAGATAACGTATCTGTTGAGTTCTTTAGCGAAGATGGAACTAACGTAAGAGATGGTTTTGTTACTGTTAGAGTAATGGAAAGAGTTGCACTAGCGACTTATTTACCAAATGGTATTATAGATGGAAATTTCACAACTGCCAAGGCAGCACTAGAAACGCCATAATAATAACTATTATATTAATTAAAGGGGTATTTATTACCCCTTTTTTTATGGAGTAAACTGAAATAATAATAAAATAAATGCAAAATATATTTTGTTTTTTAAAAAATTCTTTTATCTTTGGTGTATAATTACAAATAATATGACTATTAAGATATCAAAAACTAATACTGACAAAAAAGCAACTTTTTTAAAATCTTGTAAAAGAAATCTTAAAATGATTTTTGAGTTAAAAAAACAAAAAGAAATGGCTTACGAAGTTAAATTACTTAGAATGGCAATAGCTGATCCATCAGTATGGTATTCAAGAATGGCAATTGAAAAATAATGAAAATAATATACTACAATAAAATAAAAGATAAGGCACTAAATATGCCAAAGCGTTATAGACAATTATTATTGCATGACTTATCTAAATCATTAATTCTAAATAAAAAAGAAAATGTTTAATATGTATAAAAAGTTTTTAAAAAAAGATCCAGATAACTGGAAATGGTTAATTGCAATTCATTTAGTTGTTTATGCAGTAGGTTTAATTTTAATGTTAGATGTATGAGTTATAATAAAGCAAAGTTTAATCACAACATAGCTAAGGCAAAAGAGAAAAGAAGGTTAAATAATTTATTTAGTGTAATGGCTAAAGTTCAAAAAGATTCTTTTAAGAAATGAAAAAATACTATCTAAAACACATTTTAAGCGGTTTACTGCTGTTTTTAACCCTTAGGGTTATGATACTATCAAACGACTTGTTAACAGCTGTTATATTAGGTTTATTATGCATTTCAGTAATGATGACAAAAGACAATGAGTAAAGAAAATAAAAAAATAGTAGTATTAGATGTTGATACAATAGTTAACAGCTCTGTTGAGAGAAATGCTTTTGAGAGTTTACCAGCAACAAAGAAATTAAGAATTTATTATCATGCTAAAGAAATTGTTAAAATAATGCAATCGCATCCATTGTAATTATGTAATTTTGTTTTGTTTTAAAATTGCGGTTGTTAAAAAGCCAGTTGTTAGTTCAGCTGGTTTTTTTTTATTTTTAGTAAATGACACATAATCAGAAAGGGTGTTTTGCTGAATATCACTTTGCAGCAACCGCTATCTCTAATGGTTATAATGTTTCAACTCCATTATCAAGCTCAAGCTATTACGACTGTATACTAGAAAAGAATGGTAAACTATTTAAGATCCAGGTTAAGTATTTAGGTATAAATCGATTAAGGCGAGGCAATAGTATGCAAATAACCCTAAGGCGAACTGGCTTATCTTCTTATGAGAAAAAGTATGTTGATTTTTTTGCTTTATGGGATGAGGGAAATGATGGGTTTTTTATAATTCCAAATCTAGGACAAACTTGCCTAAAGATAAATATAAATGGAAAGTATAAAGAAAATTTTAATAACTTTGCATTGATTTCATAAATAAGTTAAGGTGTCATTACTAAAAAAGGTAGTGGCACTTTTTTTTTATCTTTACATAAAATTATAATTATGAAAATTAAATTACTTGTTGAAATTTTTAAAGATGGTAAAATGTATGCTGAGGGTGAAACAATGAATATTGATGAAAATAAAGCAGAACATTGGATTGCAAAGAAATGGTGTAAAGCAATAAGCACTAAAGAGCATAAACCAAAAAAAGAAACTAAGGAATTGAAACTGGATTCTAAAGAAACAAAAGATGAGGCAAATTAAAATTAATTCCACAACTGGATCTGAAATCGTATCAACAGCAGATTTAAAACTGTTTAGTAGAATTGACACAACAGCTGATGATGCAATTATAGCTAGAATGATTACTCAAGCTAGAATCTGGTGTGAAAATTATATATCCAGAGATATTGTAGCAAAAAATAGAACTTATTATTTAGATGAAACTAATGGCATATTTGATTTGCCTTTTGGTCCAGTATCCTCTATTACCAGTATTCATGCAGATGGTGTATTGGTAACACATACAAATATTGGCTTAGACAAAGAAACAGTTGAGCTTGATAATGGTGCTGCTAGGAAAGTTAAGGTAATTTATATTACAGCTGGTATGGATGATTCTTTATTACAACAATCTATTTTACAACTTGCCGCAACTTATTATGAGAATAGAACCAATTTTGTTACTGGCAGTATAACATCAGAAATACCAACAGACACGAGAGATATTTTAAACTCATATAAATCAATGTTTCTGTAATGAATCCTGGTAAATTAAATAGTCGAGTAATTATAAAACAAATAAATAAATCATCTGATGGTTATGGTGGGTTTACAAATACAGTAACCACTTA
>Ga0213868_10000833_pt1 | contig 29983 bp, 30 predicted proteins | sample PICome_9_FD_160087 | JGI IMG/M metagenome (GOLD analysis project Ga0213868, IMG submission 160087) | Coastal seawater microbial communities near Pivers Island, North Carolina, United States - PICO127 | ecosystem: Environmental > Aquatic > Marine > Coastal | place: USA: North Carolina... | reverse complement strand
AATTGGATAAAAAGTCTGGGTTCCTAAAAAAGATAGTATCTTTATTCATTCAAAACCGGTTGCACTTATTCCTGAAAATAGAATTCGTTACCTTTCTGATATTAGTGAGAATGGGCGACAGATTTGCATAAAAAATAAAGCTCAATCTGAACTTGCATCTGAAGCCTATCAGGCTTACTCCATATTAAAAAAATTAAAAGATGATATGCTTCCAGGACCCCTAGAGAAATATTCAGAATCCTGTTTAATCCAAAAAAATTCTGATAAGACTCTCAGTAAATTACGTGCAACGTATCAATACGCCATTACCAAAATGACGGATGAATCAAAAAAAATCATCCATGAATGGACAGAAAGAAAATCAGAGGTTGAATCAGATAAATACTCTTATTCTGTAAGAGGTAAAGATATTAAAGGCAATAATTATACAACCTCTTTAAGTCAACTGAAAATTCCAAAGGTTGCAGCTCCTCAGTATAGAGATTGGGGCGAAATTTTGAAATTTTTACTGTCCGAAAATTTACCAGGTAGTTATCCGTATACAGCTGGTGTTTTTTCATATCGGAGGATAGGGGAGGATCCTTCAAGGATGTTTGCTGGTGAGGGCACCCCGGAAAAGACAAATCGTAGATTTCATTATATATCGAGAGGTTCACCTGCTATTCGTCTTTCAACAGCTTTTGACTCCGTAACACTTTACGGAGCGGACCCAGATGTGCGTCCTGATATATGGGGAAAAATTGGTAATTCTGGAGTCTCAATTGCCACATTAGATGATATGAAAAAACTCTACTCCGGTTTTGATCTATGCTCCTCAAAAACTTCAGTGTCTATGACTATAAATGGACCAGCACCAATGATTTTAGCATTTTTTATGAATGCTGTAATTGATCAGCAAGTTGAAATTTATCTTAAAGAAAACGGCTTATGGACCGAAACCGAGCTTAAAATACAAAATTTTTTCAAAGGAAAAGAGAGGCCTACTTACAAAGGAAAGCTTCCAGATGGTCATAATCAATTAGGTCTAGCTTTGCTCGGAATTACTGGCGACAGGTTGGTAGAGGATAAAATTTATTCTAAAATAAAAGAGACGGCTCTTTCATCAGTTCGCGGAACTGTGCAGGCCGACATTCTCAAAGAAGATCAAGCACAAAATACCTGTATTTTTTCTACAAATTTTGCGATGCGGATGATGGGTGATGTGCAGGAGTATTTTATTAAAAATAAAATATCCAATTATTACAGTGTTTCAGTAAGCGGTTATCATATCGCTGAAGCAGGCGCCAACCCGATTACACAGTTAGCGTTTACCCTTTCAAATGGATTTACTTTAGTAGAGTACTATCTATCGAGGGGTATGAAAATAGATGATTTTGTATCCAATTTCAGTTTTTTCTTTTCTAATGGGATGGATCCTGAATATGCCGTGATGGGCAGAGTTGCTCGTCGTATTTGGGCTAGAGCGATGAAGGAAAGATATAATGCTAGCCCACGTAGCCAAATGCTTAAGTATCATATTCAAACATCTGGACGAAGTTTGCATGCACAGGAAATGAGCTTTAATGATATCCGCACGACTCTTCAGGCTTTATATGCAATATTTGATAATACGAATAGTTTACATACTAATGCTTATGATGAAGCTATCACTACACCAACATCAGAGTCAGTTCGTCGGGCTATGGCAATACAGCTAATAATCAATCGTGAATTTGGTTTAAATTTTTGTGAAAACCCATGGCAAGGGTCTTTTATAGTTGAACAGTTGACAGACTTATTAGAAGAAGCGATCTATGATGAATTTGACAGAATCTCGGAACGCGGAGGAGTACTTGGTGCAATGGAAACTATGTATCAGAGAGGTAAAATTCAAGAAGAAAGTATGGTTTATGAGCATAAAAAGTATGATGGTAGCTTGCCATTGATTGGCATAAATACTTTTCTTCCAAATGAAGAGGAAAAAGAAATTATAGAAGGACGCGAACTTGCACGATCTGATGATCAAGAAAAGCAACTACAAGTTGATGCATTGAAAGCATATGTCACTCTGAATAAAGATGCTGCCGAAGAGTCAATTGTTAAGCTGAAGCTAGCGGCATTAAATCAAGAAAATATATTTAGCTGCCTCATGGAGGCAGCTAAATTTAACTCTTTAGGGCAATTAAGCTCAGCTCTTTACGAAATTGGTGGTCTTTATAGAAGAAATATGTAGCTAACTATTAAGAGTATAAGAAAATAGTATATTTTAATAAGTTATTCAGGTGCAAAAATCGTGTAGTTTTTACCAGAATTTGTGTACAATTTAGTAGTTAAAAAATTCCTTGTCATTTAAATATAAATCTATTGTGTGATGTGAATGTTTGATAAAAAACAGACTATTGAAAATTTTGATCCTGAGATTTGGGGATCAATAAAAAATGAGTCGAAACGCCAAGAAGATCATATTGAGCTTATCGCATCGGAAAATTATACCAGTCCTGCTGTAATGGCGGCTCAGGGATCTAAGCTTACTAACAAGTACGCCGAAGGTTATCCTAGCAAGCGTTACTACGGTGGTTGTGAATATGTCGATCAAACAGAAAAACTTGCTATTGAGAGAGCTAAAGAGTTATTTGGGGTTGGCTTTGCTAATGTTCAGCCACATTCTGGATCACAGGCAAATTCTGCTGTATTTTTAGCTCTTTGTTCGGCCGGTGATACTATACTTGGCATGAGTTTAGATGCGGGTGGCCATTTAACTCATGGAGCAAAACCTAGTTTCTCAGGCAAAATTTATAATTCTGTTCAATATGGTTTAAATCCAGAAACTGGTTTAGTCGACTATGACGAAATAGAGAGACTAGCAACCGAATGCAAACCTAAAATGATCATAGCTGGATTTTCCGCATACTCTGGAATTTTGGATTGGAAGCGTTTCCGTGAAATTGCCGATAAGATAGGGGCTTATTTTTTAGTTGATATGGCACATGTGGCTGGCCTTGTTGCCGCAGGTGTTTATCCTAGCCCAATTCCCTTTGCAGACGTTGTAACATCGACTACACACAAGACACTTCGGGGTCCTCGTGGCGGGATTATTTTGACCAACAACGAAGATTTAGCAAAGAAATTTAATTCCGCTATCTTTCCGGGTGGCCAAGGAGGGCCTCTTTGTCATGTCATAGCTGCCAAAGCTATTTCTTTTAAAGAGGCTTTAACTGAAGAGTTTAAAGTTTATCAACAACAAGTATTAAAAAATGCGCAGATAATGGCTGCGACTTTTATGAAAAGAAAAATAAAAATAGTATCTGGCGGAACGGAAAATCATCTCATGTTGGTTGATTTAATCGGTAAAGAGTTTACCGGAAAGGATGCTGATGCAGCTTTGGGTGAAGCATTTATAACAGTAAACAAAAATGCTGTACCCAATGATCCCCGATCACCCTTTGTAACTTCTGGATTAAGAATAGGTACTCCAGCTATAACGACTCGCGGATTCAAAGAAACTGAATCAGAAGATCTCGCCCATTGGATTTGTGACGTGTTAGATAGTTTAGAAGCTGGTACTTCTGATACGGTTATTCCAGAGATAAAAGATAAGGTTCTCCAGCTTTGCAGTAGATTTCCTGTATACAGCTAGTAAGTTTTTATTAATATAATTACCTTATATTTTTTTCTTGGATTCTTGCAAACCACAGCGACGCTGAGACATCATTTCAGTGTGATATAATTCTATATATTATTTATTAAAATCAAGAGACTCCCATGCATTGTCCTTTTTGTGGCGCAGAAGATACTAAGGTTAATGACTCCCGGCTTGTTTCAGAGGGTGGTCAAGTTAGGCGCAGACGTGAATGTACGACTTGTCGTGAGCGTTTTACTACTTATGAATTAGCTGAGCTAGTTATGCCAAGAGTCATAAAAAGTGACGAAACACGCGAACCCTTTGATGAAGAAAAACTTAGAGCAGGTCTTCTCAGAGCTCTTGAGAAGCGTCCAGTTGGTATCGATCAGATTGAAGACGCGATATCACATATTCAGCATAGCTTGAGGGCAACCGGAGAAAGAGAGATAACCTCGAGAATGGTTGGAGAAAGAGTTATGTCTGAACTTAGAGAGTTGGATGAAGTAGCGTATGTTCGTTTTGCCTCTGTTTATCGAAGTTTTCAAGATTTAAGCGAATTTCGAGCCGAACTTGACCGATTGGAAAAAAAGGGATCAGAAAAGATCAGGGATTAATTTTACATGGAGAATATTGAGCACTTAAGTAGCTACGATTTTCAGATGATGACTAAAGCACTAAAGCTGGCGCTTAAAGGAAAAAATACTTGTATGCCAAATCCTTCTGTAGGCTGTATTATTACCAAGGATGAGAAAATTATAGGTGAAGGTTGGCATAAAGTAGCTGGCGAGCATCATGCCGAGATAAATGCTCTTAAGTCTTTAATTGCACCGTCCGATGGGGCCACAGCTTATGTTACTCTCGAGCCATGCAGCCATAAGGGAAAAACAGGTCCTTGCGTGGATGCATTAATAAAGTCCGGCATTTCAAGAGTTGTTTATGGTATGACTGACCCTAACCCAGCGGTGGATGGCCAGGGTCTTCTAAAGTTAAAACAAGCAGGTATTTTAGTCGAGGGACCCCTACTAAAAACTGATGCCCAAAGGCTTAATTCAGGTTATATTAAAAGACATTACCTTGGTTTGCCTGAAATAACTATTAAGTTAGCTATGAGCTTAGATGGGCGAACTGCAATGGGCGATGGAACAAGTCAGTGGATTACTGGTCGAGCTGCCCGTGAAGATGTTCAGAAACTAAGAGCCTCGAATTGCGCTATTGTGACGGGTATTGGAACTATTTTGTATGATGATCCATCTTTGACAGTCAGATATAAAAAAAACACATCAATATCTAACCGTACACAAGAGCCAAAACAACCACTTTTAGTAGTGGTTGACAGTAAACTAAGATTACCAAATGATGCAAAGATTTTGTCAAGTTCAGCACCTATATTAGTGGCTACAGCAATTGAGAAATACAATTCAGATTTAGGAAATATTGATACCATCTGTATTGCTAATAGTGCTGGAAAAGTTGATCTTTTAGGCCTGATGAAATTATTGGCTGAAAAAGAGTGCAATAATGTTCTTATAGAATCGGGTCCAATCTTGGCAGGCGCCTTTATGCAACAAGGTTTAGTGGATGAGCTTGTAATTTATATGGCACCAAAGCTCTTGGGTAATATAGCAAGACCATTACTTAGTTTACCGTTTATTCATCTAGATCAAGCTATAGAATTAGATATTAAGGATATAAGGCAGATAGGCAACGATATACGTCTGACCACGCAAATAAAAAATTTAAATACTAAAATAGAGAAACCTTAAATATGTTTACTGGCATCATAGAAGAAGTTGGAGAGATCGTAGCTCTAGAACAATGCAATGGCGATATGAAATTGCGCGTGAACACAAACCAACTGGATATATCAAAAGTCCAACTTGGAGATAGCATTGCAACTAATGGTGTTTGCCTCACAGTTGCAAGATTATGTAAGGATGGTTACGAGTCAGATGTTTCCTCAGAGACATTATCTGTTACTTCTATAGAAAACTGGAGTGTCGGATCCAAAGTTAATCTTGAGCGCTCCCTGACTATAGATATGAGATTAGGTGGTCATCTAGTGCTTGGTCATGTTGACGGTATAGGTGAAATTTTAGATCGCTTCTCAGTTGCACGCTCTGAGCGCTTTCGAGTTCGTGCACCGGCTGAACTAACCAAATATATCGCACAAAAAGGATCAATAACTGTCGACGGGATAAGCTTAACAGTTAACAAGGTCCAAGGATCAGAGTTTGAATTAAACATCGTTCCTTGGACTCTTGAGCATACTGTGATGAACACATATCAGAAAGGAACTAAAGTGAACTTAGAGGTAGATGTAATTGCACGCTATGTGGAACGATTAATGCTTGGAGAAAATACTATTACGAATTAATTTTTAAAAATAGTGATGATACAAGTTATGTTTTTTATAATTTAGATTTGAGAATAGGTATGAGTATTAATAGCACTGAAGAAATAATCGAAGATATACGTCAAGGTAAAATGGTTATCCTTATGGACGATGAAAATCGTGAAAATGAGGGTGATTTAGTAATGGCTGCAACAATGGTTCGGCCACAAGATATAAATTTTATGGCGACTAATGGACGTGGCCTGATTTGCCTAACATTAACAGAACAGCGATGCAGACAATTAGATTTACCCTTAATGGTTAGTGTTAATAAGGCCAGCCGTGCTACTAATTTCACTGTATCTATTGAAGCTGCCAATGGCGTAACGACAGGTATATCTGCTGCTGATAGAGCTCGAACTATTCGTGCGGCAGTTGCAGATAACGCATCAAAAAAAGACATTGTTCAACCCGGTCATATATTTCCTCTTCAAGCAGAAGCCGGGGGTGTTTTGTGTCGTGCAGGACATACCGAGGCTGGATGTGATTTGGCAAGAATAGCTGGTTTAGAGTCAGCTGCAGTAATTGTTGAAATTATGAATGAAGATGGAACTATGGCGCGCCGCAGCGACCTCGATGTCTTTGCAAAAAAACACAATCTTAAAATAGGTACAATTGCCGATCTAATACATTATCGACTAGTCACTGAAAAGACTGTCAGTTGTGTCAATGAACGAGTGGTGAATACAAGATATGGAGATTTTACTCTTCATACTTATTTAGATGTAGTCCGTAATGAAAAACATTTTGCCTTAGTTATGGGTGATATTTCTGTAGGAGAACCTCCATTAGTTAGAGTTCATATAAATAAGTCTGCTAGAGATCTTTTCAGTATTGAGTCACCTGGGGGTTACAAAAATTGGACTTTATCTGGGGCGATGGAGAAAGTAGCAAAGGAAGGAAGAGGAGTAGTAGTTTTTCTTTATTACCCTGAAGATGCAGACGATATAGATTCTGGGATTGATGAAATGATTAGTCCGATACCTAAAAAAGCTAGTGATGTCGTTTATCAACAAGTAGGAACAGGTTCACAAATTTTAATGAATCTTGGGGTACATAAAATGAGGTTACTAAGCGCACCATTCAGATTTATAGCAATTTCTGGGTTTGATCTAGAAGTAGTAGAATATATCAGTTGTGATTAAAAATTTACTACAAATAATCAATAAATCATAAATATTTCGAAGAAAATATTGAGGGCTCGAAAATGAATAAAAAAGGTCCTAGTAAGGATAATTTTGAAATAAATAAAGATCGTATATCTTCGATTCATATTGCAGTAGTGGCAGCTAAATGGAATTCTAGTATTACTAACAACCTTATAAAAGGGGCTCAATTTGTATTAAAAAATTCAGGAATTCCTGAAAAAAATATTGATATATTTAGGGTTCCCGGTGCATTTGAGCTACCTCTTGCTTGTCAAAAATTAACTAACGTTCAAAAACTACCCAGCTATAACGGCATTATAGCTTTAGGTTGTGTAATTCGTGGAGAGACCCCGCACTTCGATTATGTATGCCAAGAAACTACTAGAGGTTTAGGCGAAGTTGCCCTTAGGGCTAATATACCAGTTGGTTATGGTCTTTTAACCACTGATGATCTTGCACAGGCTGAGCAACGCTCTCATGTAGAGATAAATTCCGTTTTAGGTCAAAGCAATAAAGGACAAGATGCTGCAGATGCTGTACTGGAAATGATCCATACATTTAGTTAACCAAAGGAAGCATTGATGTTTTTACCCTCAACTCGAAAAAAAGCTAGAGAGCTCTTAGTTCAAGCTCTTTATCAGCGCTCGGTTTCTGGTACTGAAATTAGTACTATACACGAAGAATTTGTAGCTAATAATAATATGGATAAGGTGGACACTGAATTTTTTAAAGAACTGCTTTACGGTATTATAGACAAATTAGATGAGGTAGACGCTGCTTATGAAGAATATCTTGATAGAGAAACTTCGAGATTAGACCTCATATCTAGGATTATTTTAAGAATTGGTTCATATGAGTTATGTTTCAGAATCGATATTCCCTATAAGGTTGCGATTAATGAGGCAGTAAATTTAGCTAAAAAATTTGGGCCAACTGATACCTATAAGTATATTAACGGGATCCTTGATATGGCCGCACTTAAAAAACGTGCTATTGAAATCAACAATGAGAAATACTCTAAATAATCGATTTTATAATCCTCAGATATAGATATTTACTAAATTATGAGAGTGCTATTTTAGTCATATTTAAATATAAAAGTTAAATTTATGAGTTCAAAAAAAGCTTCAATAAGTGAATTTTCAATAATAGAAAAATATTTTTCCAATTTAGGTGAAAGCAAAGGTGTCTCACTTGGAGTGGGAGATGATTGCGCTGTTTTAGAAATACCTCCAGATAAGCAACTCGTAACCACTGTAGATACATTGGTTGAAGCTATACATTTTCCATCGAACTCTTCCCCTAGTGATATTGCACAGCGTGCTTTAAGGGTTAATCTCAGTGATATCGCAGCTATGGGGGCAGAGCCTCATTGGTTTACTTTAGCCTTAACTCATCAAACAGGAAATGAAGAGTGGATTTATAGATTTTCTAAAGCACTTGAAAGAGATGCCAAAAAATTTGGCTGTGCTTTAGTTGGTGGAGATCTGACAGCGGGACCTTTATCAATAACCATCCAGTTACTTGGAACTGTAGATAAAGGTAAAGCTATAAAAAGGAGTGGTGTTAAAGAAGGTGACTATATTTATGTGACAGGCTCACTTGGAGAAGCTGCAGCAGCCCTCTTTCTTTTTGAAAAACCACTTAATTCACTGAAACCTCTGCCTAAGAGCTTGGTCAACCGTATTTATAATAAATTTTACCGACCAGAGCCAAGAATAAAAGAGGGTATCCTTTTGCAAAATATTGCATCATCAGCAATAGATATTTCAGATGGGCTTATTGCAGATCTTGGGCATATCCTTAGTTCTAAATCGTATGGTGCCAATATTGAATTTAAGCGCATACCATACGCAAATTTTTTAACAGATATCGCTGATCATAATTTAATTCAAAAATGGATTCTATCAGGTGGCGATGACTATGAGCTATGTTTTACTGTTCCAAAAAAATATGTTGCCTTATTAGAGAGCATGATAGCCTCGAAAAAAATAAAAGCATCTTATATTGGTAAGGTCTCTATAGATCCAGGAATACGTTGTTATGATGACCAGAGTGAACTGTTGAATATAATTAAAACTGGCTACCAGCATTTTTGAAGATTATCGATACTAATTTTGATATATTTAAAAAATTTTTTCTATCAAAAAAAAGAGCATAATAAATGAATACAGTTAGCCCAACTTTTAAGGAACTTTTACGTAACCCAGTTCACTTTTTGGCATTCGGTTTTGGTAGTGGCTTGTTCCCCAAGGCACCAGGAACTGCAGGAACTTTATTAGGAATTTTAGCTTGGATTTTTTTAGTAAAGCTATCATTGGTTACTTATATCATTATTATAGTAATTGCAGCTCTAGCTGGAATATATTTTTGCGGAAAAACTGCGCGCGATCTAAATGTCCACGATCATAGTGGAATTGTATGGGACGAAATAGTTGGAATATGGCTTGCTATGATTTTAGTTCCAGTCACTTGGGGCTGGATTCTCGTAAGTTTTTTGCTGTTTAGGTTTCTTGATATATTGAAACCTTGGCCTATAAGCTGGATAGATAAAAATATATCTGGGGGCATAGGCATTATGGCAGACGATTTATTAGCCGGTGGTTTTACTGCCATAGTTTTGTATTTGACTATGAAAATTATGTAAAAGTTAAAACTCATTCAGTCTAAGTGATTATGAATGTAAAGTTCTTTACTCGTTATGAATCATAGTTAAAATGACTACTCTTAAACTAGGCTATTTGGAGTAAATTGTGCCATTAAATTTCATACAAAGCTCAGAGCTACCAACTCGGTGGGGAACTTTTAAGTTACATGGCTTTTTTGATGATATTGAAAAAAAAGAACATATTGCTTTAACTTTAGGTACAGTATCTACTCATGAACCAGTATTAGTTAGAATTCATTCGGAATGTTTAACGGGCGATTCTTTGTTTAGTCTCCGATGTGATTGTGGGTCTCAGCTCGAGCAATCCATGCGTCTTATTGCTAAGGAAGAATCAGGAGCAATAGTCTATCTTCGACAAGAGGGTAGAGGTATTGGTTTGCTGAATAAAATTAAGGCATACCATCTACAAGATGAGGGTGCTGATACAGTTGAGGCAAATGAGCAGCTGGGATTTGATCCTGATGCGAGAGATTATAGTGTATGCGAATCTATTTTTAATCATCTTGGTATAGTCGATGTTAGGTTGCTTACAAATAATCCTAAAAAAGTTAAAGCGCTTAAAAATATGGGAATTGTTGTATCTGAGCGATTGTCAATCCAGACAGGACAAAATCCACATAATGAAGCGTATTTGGCAGTAAAAGCTGGAAAATTAGGACATCTTTTTGATAAAGATTAGTATTAGCCCGTCGTAACTTATAGGGACAAAATTTTTCGGTTCCCAATATAATTAAGGTTATTTTATGACATTAGCAAAGAGAATTATTCCTTGTCTCGATGTTGACAGAGGTCGGGTAGTTAAGGGTATCCAATTCATAGATATTAGAGATGCTGGTGATCCTATAGAAGTGGCTAAACGATACAATCAGGAAGGAGCTGATGAAATTACTTTTCTAGATATCACAGCCAGCCACGAGGGCCGAGATACTATAATAAATACAGTAGAAAGAATGGCAAGTGAGGTATTTATCCCCCTTACAGTAGGCGGTGGTGTCAGAAACTTGACGGATATAAGGAACTTGCTCAACGCTGGTGCTGATAAGGTAAGTATCAATTCAGCAGCTGTAAAAACACCAGAATTCGTACGTATTGCTGCTGACCGTTTTGGCTCCCAGTGTATTGTCGTTGCTATTGATGCTAAGAAAACTAGTACTAATGATGAGCCCATAAAATGGGAAGTATTTACTCATGGCGGCAGAAATACCACAGGAATTGATGTACTGGACTGGACAAATAAGATGGCCAGGTATGGAGCAGGTGAAATTTTACTGACTAGCATGGACAATGATGGAACTAAAAATGGTTTTAATCTAGAACTTACAAAAGCAGTTAGCTCAGAAGTTGATATTCCTATTATTGCTTCCGGAGGGGCAGGTAATCTAAAGCATTTAGCTGACGGTATACTTGAGGGGCAGGCTGATGCGGTTCTAGCTGCTAGTATTTTTCATTTTGGCGAGTTTACAATTAAAGAAGCTAAGGCTTACATGGCAAAACAGGGTATCGAAGTGAGACTTTAATATTAGAAAAATATTATAGAGCTTTTTCAGGCTTAGTTTTGTTATTTAATATATATAACCCCTTTAATAAGTTTATTGCATCGTATAATTGGTTGTCATCTATTGTCCCCATTTCTCTTTCGCCAGATTTCCCTTTCACTGGATTACTAAGGTGCCCTAGTAGATTCTCTTCTTTGGTTTTCGTTGTATTTCTGCGTATTTTTATCTCTGCTGGTTCGATCACAATATCTGGCAATATACCAGCTCCTTGAATTGAGATTCCATTTGGAGTGAAATACCTTGCAGTGGTAAGTTTGATTCCCCGATCAGCACCTAATGGAAAGATTGTTTGTACAGATCCTTTACCAAAACTTGAAGTACCCAGTATGAGCGCACGGTTGTGATCTTGAAGTGCGCCTGCAACGATTTCTGCCGCAGATGCAGAACCTTCGTTGATTAAAATTATTATCGGTAAGCCATTTAAATCGTCCCCAATAGAAGCATAATATTTTTTATTTGATGTCGCAGATCGACCTTCGGTATAAACAATTAGCCCTTCATCTAAAATCGAATCCACAACCTCTATTGAGCTTGCTAGAAGACCACCTGGATTATTTCGTAGATCTATAATCAATCCTTTAGGAGAGACATTTCCAACATATAAGCTGCTTAATAATTTTTTAAACTGTATACCAGTATTTTCTTGAAATTGTGCAATACGAATGTAAGCTATATCTGATTCAAGTATTTTAGAGCTAACACTGTCAATTTTGATGGTATCTCGTTCAATATTTATTTCAATTGCTCTATCCATCTGATCTCTAAGAATAGTTAAGGATAGTATAGATCCTTTTGGCCCCCTCATTAATTCAACTGCTTCGTCAAACGATATGCTTTGAACATTGCTATTATTAATTTTGATAATCAAGTCTCCGGATAAAACCCCTGCCTTATATGCAGGTGAACCATCAATTGGCGAAATAACTTTAAGAGCGCCATTCTCTTGACTGATGTCAATACCAAGCCCCTCAAATTGTCCAGAAGTTCGTTCTTGTAATAGAGAAAAGGTGTTTTTATCTAAATATGCTGAATGGGGATCTAAGGTACCAAGTAGCCCTTCTATTGCCATTTCGAGTAATTCTTTGTCATTAATTTTTTCTATATGTTCTTTCTTAATTCTTTCAAATGCTTGAGTAAAGTAACGTAACTCTTTAAGCGGAAGTAGGTCACTTTTTTGGCTAGTGTTTGCATATGCAACGCTGGAAAAAGCATGGGATAAAAAAAATACAATAAATGAAAATACTATATATCTTGAAACAAACATGATGTTACTCTTATTTTTATACACTAATATTTTAGGTTACCACTAATACTATATATTATTAGCATCAATCTAGTAATTCTTACTTAAGAGCCAAAATTTTGGATTTGAAGGCTTCCCGTTTTTTCTCACTTCAAAATAAAGTGCATGCTCATCAAGACCACCAGTGTTTCCCACCCTCGCGATATCTTCGCCTTTCAATACCCAGTCACCCATTTTTTTTAAAAGAAATTGGTTATGAGCATATAATGTCATGAAGCCATCACCATGACTAACTATCATCAAAAGACCAAGTCCCTTAAGATAATTAGCAAATATGATTTTACCATCATGAACAACTCTTACTGGAGATCCCGCATTAGTTTTTAGAAGCCAACCTTTTGAGTGCATCGAAGAATTTGATTTTAAGTCATACTTATTACTAGGGTAAGCATTCACAGGCCAAGGTAATTTACCTTTATTTTCATAAAAATTGTTTTTTGAAGAGGCACTAGAATAATTATTCAATGCGTGGGTTTTTTTTCTTAATAAGATTTCTAGATTAGCTTTCTGGTCAGCGTATAAAGCAAGTTTGAGTTTTGAAGAATTAATTTTACTATTAAGTTTCTTCATAGTTAATGATCTTGAACTTTGTAATGACAAGAAGTTATTTTTTCTCTCTCTAAGTTCAGATCGATTTCGCATTAATTCTAATTTTTGAGCTGAAATTAGCTTTTGGGTAATATTAAGTTCTTTAATTTTCTCTTTATAACTATTAATTTTTTCATTTCTAGCATTTATAAAGTAATTATAATATTCAAGTATTCGATTAATATTTTTTGGGTTTTGTTGTTTTAAAATAAGCTTTAGAGGCTCTTCTGTTCCTTGACGATGAAGAAATTTAATATAATTTTTTATTAGATATTGTTGTTTCCTTAAGTATGCTGCTAAATTATTTTTTTGTTCATTAAGATTTTCAATTCTGCGGTTTAGAGAATCTATTTTTTTTTCAAAAGCTCTTATCTTGGAGACTATTTTTGCTAGAGATAACTCAGTTTTTTCTAATTGATCATTCAATGATTCTTGGCTTTCTCCATCCCCCACTAGTGATTTTTTAAGTTCAGAAATTTTATTATTTAGTTTATTTAGATCATTTTTTTCTTCAGCCAATATAGGAGAAATAAAAATGAGAGCAATAAGTATTCTTAGAATGAAATATCGCATTAAATGTATCATCATTAGTTAGTACTATATTAGTGATTTTTGACTAGGGATTTTCCTGTCATTTCCTTGGGCTGAGGTAAATCCATAAGTGTTAAAATTGTAGGGGCGACATCTGATAACGATCCCTGTTTAAGAAGTGATATTTTCTTTTCTCCTATATATATCAGGGGGACTGGTAAAGTAGTGTGTTGTGTGTGAGGTTGCCCAGTCTTTTCATCGAACATTTGCTCAACATTACCATGATCAGCAGTTATTAAACACTGACCGTCAACACCCTCAACTGCGAATAACAGCTTACCAATGCAGTCGTCAATCACCTCTACAGCCTTTGCTGCCGCATCAAAAATTCCGCTGTGACCAACTTGGTCACAATTTGCATAGTTGCAAATAATAACATCAAAATCTTTGCTACTAATTGCTTCAATAAGGTTTTCTGTGAGCTCATAAGCACTCATTTCTGGCATGAGATCATAAGTTTCAACTTTTGGGGATGGAATTAGTATTCTTGATTCTCCTTTGAAAAGATTTTCTTGCCCACCACTAAAAAAAAAGGTTACATGAGCATATTTTTCAGTCTCTGCGATTCTTAATTGTGTTTTATCTAAATTACTTAAATACTCCCCTAATGAGTTACGAATTTCTTCTGGCGGGAATGCTACTGGAGCATGGATGTCTTTGGAGTACTGAGTGGTCATTACAAAATCAGCTAATTTTGGACGTTTTTTTCTGGTGAATCCAATAAAATTATCATCGGTAAAAGCGTTAGTTATCTGTCGAGCTCGGTCTGGCCTAAAATTCATGAAAATAACTACATCACCATCACCCACCATGGATTTTTCATTCATTGTAGAAATTTTGGTTGGTAAAACAAATTCATCGCTATCAGTATAATTATAACTGTCTTCCAGTGCCTCAATTGCGCTATCGGCAACATATTCAGGGTAGTCATCTGTGAGCATATTGTATACTGCTTCAAGGCGATCCCATCTTTTGTCTCTATCCATTGCATAAAATCTTCCAGATATACTAGCAATTTTTCCTACACCTAAGTCCAAAAGAATAGCCTCCGTCGTTTTAATTGACTCTTCAGCACTTCTTGGTGGCGTATCCCTTCCATCTAAAAAGGCATGCAAATAAATCTTTTTAGCACCTCTTTTAGCTGCAAGTTTGATTGAATTGTTTATATGATTCTCATGACTGTGTACCCCCCCCGCAGAAAGAAGGCCAAAGATATGTACCGCTGTATCGTTAGCGATCGCCTTATCAACTGCTTTTATATATGCAGGATTAGAGAAAAAATCACCATTTTTAATACAATTATTAATTTGTGAAAGATTTTGGTGTATAACTCTCCCTGATCCGAGAGTTATATGACCTACTTCGCTATTACCCATTTGCCCAACAGGTAACCCAACTGCAGGTCCAGACGTATTAATCAAGCTATGTGGGCACTCACTCCATAAGCCGTCTAGTATAGGTGTTTTGGCTGAATGTATAGCGTTATGCTTCTTTTTTTTGCTATATCCAAATCCATCTAGTATCAAAAGTAATAGTGGTTTTTTTGATTTAGTCATAAATTTTTAGGCTCTGTTTGAGTTTTTATAGATTGATAATAATAATATTACCGGCAAAGAGTGATTAGCGCCAATGATGGTTTCCCGTTAATCGTTTCGCTGTGTATAATTTACAGATAATGTCTTCTTTAATATACAAAAACAGCTATCGGAGTTAATAACCTTGGAATTTTTTGATTTTATAAGCGAACAATGGATTCTTGTGAGCATTTTTATGACTCTCATTTATTTGTATGCAATTAACGAACGCGCTAAGAGTGGTAAAACTATATCACCGCATGTGGTCACTCGCATGATAAATTCTGAAGAAGCGATACTCCTGGATGTTCGTGAAATAAAAGATTTCAGTTTGGGACATATAGCGGGGGCAATTAATATTCCATATACTAAGTTGAATCAGAGAATACCTGAACTTGAACAGTATCGAACAAAAGCAATTATAGTCGCTGATAAGCAAGGTCAGCATTCTGGCTCTGTTGGTCGAAAATTACAACAAGAGGGATTTAGTGCATTAAGATTAGCAGGGGGTATGATGGAATGGCAAAACCAGAGTCTTCCAGTTATAAAAGAATAAATTATTTATCATTAAGATTTAATCGATAATTATTTCTAATTCTTTAAGTTTTCGGGCAAGTGTGTTTCTACCTAAACCTAGCATTTCTGCAGCTTTATTTTTTCTGCCACCAGTTTTAATTAATGCAGCTTCAATTAAAGTTTTCTCAAAGGTTCTTGTTGCTCTAGCTATAATTTCAGTATTTCCAGATGATAGCTCTACTTGAGCCCACTGCTTTAGATGCTCTTCCCACGATCCGGCGTCATTTGAATCATCATTTGATATATTATGAAATTCAGCTGGTAAGTCCTCTATATGAACCTCTATGCCTGGGGCCATAACCGTTATCCATCGACATAAGTTTTCTAACTCTCTTACATTTCCTGGCCATGGGCGAATACTTAGATGTTCTATAGTTTCATGTGTAAGAATTTTTGTCTCATATTTTAATTCTCTTGCTGCTATATTTAAAAAATGTCTTAATAATTTTGGGATGTCTTCTCTACGGTCAGCAAGATTTGGTAGATGTATTCGAATAACATTTAAGCGGTGAAATAGATCTTCCCTAAATAGATTTTTAACTACAAGATCTTCAAGATTTTGATGAGTGGCTGCAATAATTCGAGTGTCAACTTTTATTGGTATATGACCACCCACTAGATAAAATTCTCCATTGGCAAGCACACGTAATAGCCTAGTTTGTGCCTCAGCAGGCATATCGCCTATCTCATCCAGAAAAAGTGTCCCACCATTTGCTTGCTGAAAACGACCTTCTCTACGCTGACTTGCCCCACTAAAGGCACCTTTTTCATGCCCAAATAATTCCGATTCTATTAAGTCGTGTGGAATGGCAGCCATATTTAGGGCGATAAATTTGTTTTCTTTACGAGGGCTATTATCATGTAATGCTTTAGCTACAAGTTCTTTCCCTGTACCCGACTCACCATTAATTAAGACAGTAATATTTGAGTTTGATAATCTACCGATAGCACGGAAGACCTCTTGCATAGATTGAGCTTCACCAATTATTTCATTGTGATCATTAGAAATACTTTCCTCTGAAGCACTGGCTTTTCTTTGATCTTTTGTGAAGTTTATTGCGCGCTGTGTTACTGCTATTAAATCTTCAAGATCAAATGGTTTAGGTAAATATTCGAATGCGCCACCCTGATAGGCAGATACAGCACTATCCAAATCTGAATGGGCTGTAGTAACTATTATAGGTAGATTTGGATTTGAAGAGTGAATTTTTTTTAAAAGCTCCAATCCACTCATTCCAGGCATTCTTATATCAGTTATCACTATATCTGGAGTTGTCTTACTGAGCTCAACAAGAAGTTTTTTTGCAGTCTCAAAGCAACTTATAACCATATTTTCTCTGGCTAGTGCTTTCTCTACGACCCAACGAATAGATTGATCATCATCAACGATCCAGACATTATGCTTCATATTATTTATCCAACGGTAGGTAGATATAAAAAAATGTTTTGCCGCTCTTATTTTCACATTTAATAAGACCATGATGAACATCTATTGCTGACTGAGAAATTGATAGACCCAGACCAGTTCCTCCTACTTTTCCAGTAATCGATGGAAAAAACATCAAATCGAGCATCTCTTCTGAAACACCTGGACCATTGTCGACAATTTGTATGCAGCAGCTCATCTTGTGATGAACTCCTCGGATTGTTTGATTTCTCTCAATACTTGTCGTAACTTCAATCACAGGATTTGCTGTTTTGTTATCAGAGAGTGCTTGAACAGAGTTAAGCATTATGTTCAAAAAAGCCTGAGTTAATTTCCCTTTGTCCCCACTGATTTCTGGGATGCTTGGATCATAAACTTTATTTATACTTATATTACCCATCGTTTCTTTTTCAATTAGTGAGACCACATATTCAATTACTTCATGGATATTTAATAATGTAAATTTCGGTAAGGTATTTGATCCCAGCATTTGATCTACAAGCTTGGATAGCCTATCAGTTTCCTTGGAAATAATACTAGTAAATTCAAGTAATTCTTGTCGATTTTCAAGGTCATCTGAAAGAAGTTGTGCTGCGCCTTTAATTCCTCCAAGAGGGTTTTTTATTTCATGAGCAAGATCACGAATTAGGTTTCTGGCCGACTTATGTGTATCTAGAAACCCCTGTTCTTTATTTAGCTGTATTAGTCTTTCCACCTGCTGAATTTCTAATAAAAGCATTTTTTTAGAGCCATGAATTATGGGAGAGACAGTAAAGTCTACAGTAATGTTTACATCATCAGAAAGCTGAAGACATAGCTCTCTTTGAGTAAATGGACGATAATCGTTCATTGCTTTATCTATAGCAGAAAAGTCAATTTGACTGCTCTGCAGATCCCCATCGTACTCCTTTAAAAAATTAAGTATCGATTTGCCCACAACACGAAATGAACTTGTATCAAATAAACTTTCAGTTGCAGAGTTCGCGTAAAGTATTTTCAGCCTCTCATCCAATAATAAAACTGAGACGTTTAGATTATTTAAGACTATGTTCTTTATTTCTTCCATTTTTGTGATTCAATCAATCATTTAACTAGCCTAGTAGATCTTGAGATTAGACAATTTATAAAAATTGGTAACTATTGAGTACATTAGACTAGAGTGCAGGTGGTATACAACCTAGCCTAATGATTTGATAATCGCTAAACAGAGTAGTACATATCAAACTCAACCGGATGAGTAGTATGCTCAACACGATGAACGTCTTGCATCTTAAGATCGATATATGCATCTATCATTTCATCTGTAAATACACCACCTTTTGTTAAAAATCCCCGATCTTTGTCTAAAGCTTCCAGAGCTTCTCTGAGACTACCTGCTACTTGAGGTATCAGTGAGCTCTCTTCTGGAGATAAATCATAAAGATCTTTATCTGCTGCTTCTCCTGGGTGTATTTTATTAATAACTCCATCAATACCTGCCATTAACATCGATGCAAACATTAAGTAAGGATTGGCTGTAGGATCTCCAAATCTAGCTTCGACTCGTTTCCCTTTAGGCGAGGCAACATACGGTATACGGAGTGCAGCGGAGCGATTCCTTGCTGAATATGCAAGCATAACCGGAGCTTCAAATCCTGGAATAAGTCGTTTATAGGAGTTAGTGGAAGCATTAGCAAATGCATTTAGTGCTTTAGCATGCTTGATGATTCCACCAATATAATAAAGAGCAGTTTCACTCAGTCCAGCATATCCATCTCCTGCGAAAGCATTTTCTCCATTTTTCCAAAATGATTGATGACAATGCATGCCGGACCCATTATCACCAACAAGTGGTTTAGGCATAAATGTTGCTGTTTTACCATAAGCGTGAGCTATATTATGAACACAATACTTTAAAATTTGAACTTCATCAGCTTTTTTAACAAGTGTATTAAACTTAATCCCTATTTCGCACTGTCCAGCAGTTGCTACCTCATGATGATGTACTTCCACGTCGAGCCCCATTTCTTCCATAGCAGAACACATTGCAGTTCGCAAATCATGCAGGCTATCGACAGGAGGAACTGGAAAATACCCACCTTTAACACCAGGCCGATGTCCCATATTTCCGTCTGGGAATTCTGATCCAGATGACCAAATTCCCTCTTCAGAATTTACTTTGTGAAAACATCCGTTTATATTTGAGCCCCATTTGACATCATCAAATACAAAAAATTCTGGTTCTGGACCAAAGAAGGCTGTATCACCCAAACCAGTTGATGCTAAGTAACCTTCAGCACGTTTTGCAACGGAGCGAGGATCTCGATCATAGGATTGCATAGTGGAAGGCTCGATAATGTCACAACGTATGATGACTGTAGGTTCGTCAGTGAATGGGTCCAAAACAGCTGTTGCATCATCAGGCATAAGGATCATATCGGACTCATTAATTCCTTTCCATCCTTCAATTGATGAACCATCAAACATTTTGCCTACTTGTAAAAATTCATCATCCACATCTTTTGACGGGAAGGATACATGTTGTTCCTTACCTCTTGTGTCTGTAAAACGAAGATCAACCCATCGCGCTTCACTCTCTTTAATTAATTCTATAGCTTGTAACCTTTTTTTCTCCAAATTTATATAAGTACTTGAACTACTGAAACTAAAAATAATTCTTGTCGCTATTTACAATGCAATAATTATACCAGAAATATAAACACCAGTTTTAGCTGTTCAAAGGTGTAATTTAGTTTATATATGCACTTTAACGGTGCAAAATATATGCATATTAGTGAAAATTAGCCCGTTATGGTGCATTTTTTATTTTACGAAGTAAAACATTTTATTTATATCTTCACTATAGACTTAGTTTCTAGCTACATTGGTAATTACTGAGTTGGGTAAAATTAAATTTGATTTTTCAGGCATTTAGGTATCTCCAAACTACCTTGATCAGTATAATGCCGTCCTTATTGTTAATCTAGGATCAGAATTGTGATCGAAAATCTTCGTAACATAGCTATTATAGCCCATGTGGATCATGGTAAGACCACTTTAGTAGATAAGCTACTTAAACAGTCAGGCACGCTTGACCGTAAGGATATGAATTCAGAAAGAATAATGGATTCAAACGATCAAGAAAGAGAGCGCGGAATAACAATTTTAGCTAAAAATACAGCTATAAGATGGAACAGTTTCAATATAAATATAGTTGATACACCAGGTCATGCTGATTTTGGAGGTGAAGTTGAAAGAGTTCTTTCAATGGTAGACTCGGTTCTCCTTCTTGTGGATGCTGTCGATGGTCCAATGCCTCAGACTAGATTTGTTACGCAAAAAGCATTTGAACAAGGATTAAGCCCAATTCTGGTTGTAAATAAAGTTGATCGTCCTGGAGCAAGACCCCATTGGGTTGTAGATCAGGTGTTCGATCTATTTGATCGTTTAGGGGCGACTGACGATCAAATGGATTTTCCAATAATGTTTGCTTCCGCATTAAATGGAGTTGCTGGTATTGAACCTGAGTCTTTAGCAGAGAACATGACTCCTTTGCTGCAAATGATTGTTGATGAGGTTGATCCACCGAAAGTTAATATGGATGGTCCATTGCAAATGCAAATAAGTGCCTTGGACTATAATAGTTATGTCGGAGTCATAGGAATTGGTCGAATAACTCGTGGAATCTTAAAACCCAATGAGCAAGTCCTTATAGTAGAAAGTAACGAAAATTCAAGAAAAGGGAAAGTGCTCCAAGTAATGGGATATAACGGTCTTGAGAGGGTGGATGTAGCTGAAGCGCAAGCCGGAGAAATTGTATGCGTTACTGGAATTGATAAACTCAATATATCTGATACTTTATGTAGCCCAGATAAACCCGAAGCCCTTCCTCCTCTCACTGTTGATGAGCCAACAGTTAGTATGACATTTCAGGTAAACAATTCACCCTTTGCTGGGCTTGAAGGAAAATTTGTTACTTCCCGTAATATAAAAGAGAGACTTGAACAAGAGTTAATACATAATGTAGCTTTGAGAGTCGTAGAAGGCGACACGCCAGATAAATTTATAGTCTCCGGACGAGGAGAACTTCATCTATCAGTATTGATTGAAAATATGCGTAGAGAGGGTTTTGAGCTAGGAGTATCGCGCCCAGAGGTTATAAAAAAAGAAATTGACGGCCAGATATTCGAGCCTTATGAGCAAGTAATGGTTGATATTGAAGAACAACACCAAGGTTCTGTCATGGAAGAGTTTGGAAATCGTAGAGCTGAACTCGGAAATATGGAGCTAGATGGTAAAGGGCGTGTTCGATTAGAATTTACTATTCCTTCCAGGGGATTAATTGGATTTAGGTCTCAATTTTTAACCATGACAAGTGGATCAGGTATAATGACTAGTATATTTGATCGTTACGCCCCAACAAAGCAAGGAGATTTAGCTAAAAGACAAAACGGTGTTTTAGTTTCTATGGTAAGAGGAAAAACCTTGGCTTATGCATTATTCAATCTTCAAGAAAGAGGTCGCCTTTTTCTTGGTCATGGTGTTGAGGTTTATGAGGGTCAAGTCATTGGACTTCATGCCCGAAGTAACGACTTACCTGTTAATCCAACAAAAGCAAAACAACTAACTAATATTCGAGCGGCTGGCACAGATGAGAATTTGGTTTTATCTCCCCCTATTAATCACAGCTTAGAGCAGGCATTGGAATTTATAGAGGACGATGAATTGGTGGAGGTGACACCGAAATCAGTTCGAATACGTAAAAAGTTATTGAAAGAAAATGAGCGCAAACGAGCTCCTAATCACTAATAAAACTCAAATTCTATTAAATATGAAAATATTTTTTCATTTGCGCTTTTAGATTTTTCTTCTGAGACCTCTTTTTTTGCTTGTCTAATCAATTGTCGTAAATGTTTCCTGTCTAATTTTGGTAATGCGATCAATATATCGTCAATTGCTTTATCTCCCTCTAAAGTCAGCCTCTTTATCCATTTTTCAATGATTATCTTTTGGCGGCGATAGGTTACGCTTTCTTGGTCAAAAATTTTAAGCCCCATTAGAATTTTATCTATATCAGCGGACCTCATTATTTTTCCAATATGCTGGATTTGCCTTCTTTTACCCTCTCGACTTTTTATTTTTTTGGCGAGTATAATTGCTTCATTGAGATCGTCTGATATTTCTATTCTAGATAGTTTCTTGTGGGATAAGTTGACAAGATCTGATCCAATTTTTTGCAGATTAAGCATTTCTTTTTTGAGCATCGATTTGCTTTTTTTGGGTTCTTTTAATAATTTTAGCGACATACTTGAGCTTGTATAAATATTTTCAGACATACGTAATCAACTATAGAATAGAGTGGCTAGACCTAAAAAGGATAAAAATCCTACCACATCAGTAATTGTGGTTAATGCAACAGTTCCAGCTAAAGCTGGGTCAGTCTTGCAGGACTTTAGTATTATTGGAATTATGGCTCCTGCAACAGCTGCAACAATAAGATTTATAGCCATAGCTGCACTAATAATTATAGCAATTAGTAAATCATCAAACCATAAGGCTGCAACCCCACCCATAACAATTGCCCAGACCATTCCGTTGAGCGCACCTACTGTGAATTCCTTACTAAGAAGCCAGTTCTGATTACTTTTATTAATTTGCCCAAGCGCTATTCCTCTAACCACGACTGTAAGTGTTTGACTTCCTGCAACTCCACCCATACTAGCTACAATTGGCATCAGAATAGCAAGTGTTACAACTTTTTCGATTGTATCTTCAAAAATATTAATTACAGAAGACGCTAAAATTGCTGTTAGCAGGTTAACTCCGAGCCAGACAGCTCTCCTAGGGGCAGTACGACTAATAGAAGTGAATGTTCCCTCTTCATCACTTAACCCCGCTAAACTTAATAATGAATGATCCGCTTCTTCACTTATTACATCTACAACATCATCAATTGTGATACGCCCCAATAATTTATGTTTTTGGTCTATTACTGGGGCAGATACCCAATCATTTTTTTTAAACAATCGTGCTACCTTAGAATCTTCCATATCTGCAAAAATACTATCAACTTCGGTGACCATAATTTCTCGAGCTGTAATATTCGGGCTAGATGTAAGTAACTTACCTAGTGGCAAAATTCCTAAGAGAGAATCTTTTCTATCAACAACAAATATATTATCAGTAATACTCGGTAATTCTTCATGGCGGCGCAGATAACGTAAAACAACGTCTAAAGTTATATCAGGCCGAACAGTGATTGTATCTGTATTCATCAAACCACCGGCGGTATCCTCTGCAAAATTAAGAACGCTCTCGACCCTTAATCGATCCTGTTCACTCATTGCTTGTAATACCTCAGGAATAAATTTTTCAGGTAGCTGCTGAAGAATATCAGCTATATCATCTGGATCTAAACCTTGTGTGATTGACGCGACCTCATGACTCTCCATCTCTTGTAGAATTTCTCCACTTAGCTCCTCACTAAGCTCGCCTATTACTAAACCCTCCAGCTCTTTATCAATTAAATCCCACAAAACTCTACGTACTTTAGGGGGGGCTGATTCGATTTGATGAGCGATATCAGCAGGCATTAAATTATTTAGCATATAGCGAAGCGAGCGGACATCACTAGAATCCATTAACTCTTGAATTCTAGTAAGTTGTGACATTTGAACGTCTTGATTGTCGTGCCCCTGCATGGGATATCCTTGATAAACTTTATTGATCTTTTGTATGACTAATAGTTTATAGATGAGTATTAGAAATTTATAGTAGTGATTATATGTTCTTAAGAAAGATTTTTATTACTTTTCTTCATCAAATTTATTAGTTATTAGGTTCTTAAGGGCTCCGTACGCGCTTTCTGCATCACTTCCCTTTATGTCAAAATATAGAGTTGTCCCATTGTTTGCTGCTAGTAGTAACAAGGACATGACGCTTTTAGCATCTATAAGCTCACCAACTTTAGTACCTACCATAATCATAGAGCTGTATCTATTTGCTGTTGCTGCAAGTTTTGCAGCTGCACGAGCGTGTAGACCAAGTTTATTTAGGATAGTTAATTTTGCTTGTATTGATTTATGCATATCAAATATAAAATACTTCGTTTTAGTTAAGCTCTCTATGCCATGTTTGAGTGTTAGCATAATCCTTAATAAATATCTCTTTTAGCATATTGCTTATATAAACAGAGCGATGATGACCGCCAGTGCAACCAATACCAATAGTGACATAGCTTCTATTATCCCTTAGAAATATTGGAAGCCACATCTGTAAAAAATCAGCGATAGATGTAAGCATTTTAGAAGCTTCTTTTTCTCCCTTAAAAAAATTGATGATAGCTTTCTCGTTCCCATTAAATTTTCGTAACTCCAACTTCCAATATGGATTTGGTAAACACCTAACATCAAAAACAAAGTCTGCGTCAATAGGAACCCCATGCTTGAATGCAAAAGATTCAAATAAAATTGACATATTATTCTCACTACTAGGAATTAATTGTTTTCTGACAACAGATCTTAACTGGTGAGGATTCATGTTGCTGGTATCAATTTTTCTGTCAGCTAAAGTTGATATTGGGTCCAGCATAGCGCTCTCTATCTCAATTGCCCCTTTTATTGCTATGCTGATTGAACTCAATGGATGCTTCCTTCTCGTTTCACTAAAGCGCTGTATGAGGACCTCATCAGATGCATCAAGAAATACTATTTCATAACTAACACCATAACTTTTAAGGTTATTTAAAATTTCTGGCAACTGTATTAAGTCATTAGTTAGACTTCTAGCATCTATCCCCACCGCTAGATTATTTTGCTTTATCCGTTCTTTAGTTCCGGATGCGTGCTCAAATAAACCTGTTAGGAGTTTTACAGGAAGATTATCTATACAAGAAAAACCAGCATCTTCCAACATTTTCAATGCTGTACTCTTACCAGATCCAGAGCGCCCACTAACAATTACTAATCTCATTTTTAATTCCAGTTGTCACTATTTATTAATATCCGGTGAAGCTCATGCTTCGATCCAGCTTCACGAATAGCTATACATCTTTTTTTATTTTGAAGCACACCTGCGATTAACGATAAAGCCTTCAAATGTTGCTCATCCTGCTCATCAGGAACAATTAAAACAAATATTAAGTCAACTAAAATTCTATCATCAGAGTTAAAATCTATAGAACTATTTAGCTTAAAAAAGGCTGCAGTAATTTTTTTTAATTCATTAATTCTAGAATGCGGGATTGCTATGCCGTCACCTATAGCGGTTGTTCCTAGGCGCTCTCTTGCTTGTAGACTCCGATATATTTTTTCCGAACTAGCTCCTTCAGCTAAACTAGAAATATATACTGAAAGATTCTCTAGAACTTTTTTTTTGCTATTCCCGTCAATATTAATAAATATATTCTCAAGTGGAAGCAGATCTGATAGTTTCATTTTTAATTATCTTCCACGGTTTTTTTCCTTATATTTGATAAGCTGACGATCGAGCTTTCCCTCTAATATATCTATCGCTGCATAAAGGTCCTCATGCTCTGCTGCAGCAAATATATCTGCTCCTTTAACATGAATAGTAGCTTCCGCTTTTTGCATCAGCTTATCGACCGAAACGATTGCATTAATAATACTTATATGGTCGCAATGACGTTCCAATTTTCCTAGCTTATTTGTTATATAGCTTTTTATTGGGTTTGTTATATCTAAATGGTGACCGCTTATATTCAATTGCATATGATTCTCCATTTATCCTCATTTTTACAAATAGTAAACTTTAAATATGCTTCCTTTCACTCGACGAAACAATGCCCATACTCTCCCTATATTTGGAAACTGTACGACGCGCAATATTTATTCCCATATCATTGAGCAAGAATTCTAGCTTGCTATCACTCAAAGGCTGTGTTGCAGGTTCTTCATCGATCATTTTTTTTAGAATAGCGCGAATTGCTATTGATGAAAACTCCTCTCCATTGGTTGTTTTAATATTGCTAGAAAAAAAATATTTGAGTTCGAATACCCCTAGTGGGGTTGAAATATATTTTTGAGTAGTTATACGAGATACAGTAGATTCATGAAGATCCAATTTATCAGCTATGTCCTTTAAGACCATCGACTTCATACTTTCCGTCCCTTTTTCAAAAAAATCTTTTTGCTCTTTGACAATAGATGACGCAACCTTTAACAGAGTCTCATTCCTATTCTCTATACTTTGAATTAGCCATTTAGCTTCATTTAAGTTCTTTTTGATAAAGTCATTGTCTTCACCATGGTTTCCGCGTTTTATTAACTTTTCGTACTCAGAATTAATATTTAATTTTGGTAATATGTCAGTATTTAATGCCACATGCCAGGATCCATGAAGTTTAAAAGCTTTGACATCTGGTATTACATATTCAATTGGATCATTATTCCAATTGTTTCCGGGATAAGGAGATAGGGTCTTCAATAGCGACAATACTTTTTCAATAACTGAAAGCGTATAACCGGTGATTTTTTCTATTTGCGGTTTATCATGCTTCCTAAGCAATTCTGAATGATTTGAAACCAGTTCTTTGGCTATTTCAACATATTTTGTATTTTTTGGGAGCTGGTCGAGCTGAATTACTAAAGACTCAGATACATTTATAGCACCTACTCCTGGAGGATCAAATTGTTGTATTTTGTTTAATACACAATGAATTTCTTCCAGGGTGACTGAGTCTCCCATGCTCTCCTGAATATCTTCAACAGAAGAAACGAGCATACCCTTGCCATCAATTGAATCGATTATACTAATACCTATTATAAATTCAATATCGGAAAGAGTAACCAAATGCAGCTGAGAAACTAAATAATCACTTAAAGATCCATCGCTTGGATCGACAGCCTCATAGTCTATATGTTCCGTTGTAGTCCTATTATTATTTTTAGGCTCATGAGAGTGACCCTGTGTATTTGCGAGTTTAAATGTATCTATAAATGCTTCATCCCAAATTTCTGTAGTTGATTCTTTTTCCAAATCCTCCTCCCCCCCCTCGAGTTCTAAAAGTGGGTTATCGTACAATTTTTGTTGAACTTCCTGAGATAATTCCAATGTGGAAAGCTGAAGCATACTTATAGCTTGCTGAAGTTGAGGAGTCATTTTCAGCTTTTGTGTAACATTGATTGATAATTTTGGCTTCAACATAATAAGATCATTATATAGGCAAATATCGTGCCATTAAATAATTTAATAGTTGAATGTTTGACTGAGTAATTGGAGATTTGAGCGTATTGGAATTTTAATTCCCTGTTTAAAGCACAAAGTCTTCGCCTAAATATATATCTCGAACTTGCTGGTTAGCTATTATTTCTGAAGCCGCCCCCTCTGCAATAACCTTGCCTTCGCCTACGATATAAGCATGCTCACAGATATCAAGTGTTTCGCGAACATTGTGGTCAGTGATTAAAACACCGATGTTTTTACTTTTAAGTTGACGTATAATTTGTTTTATTTCATTTACTGAAATTGGATCTACCCCAGCAAAAGGTTCATCGAGCAGAATGAAGTCCGGCTCTGTAGCCAGAGCTCTGGCAATTTCAACTCTTCGGCGCTCGCCCCCAGAAAGACTAAGACCTATAGAATCTCGAATATGAGAAAGATGAAATTCTATTAATAAGTCCTCAATTCTTAGCTTTCGTTGATCATCATCAAGATCATCTCGTGTTTCTAAAATAGCTAAAATATTATCTGCTACAGTCATTTTTCTAAAAACTGAAGCCTCTTGAGGGAGATATCCAATACCTTTTTGTGCTCGACCATGCATTGGAAGATTAGTGATACTTTCCTCATCAATAAATATTTCTCCCCCATCCTGTTCTACTAAACCAACTATCATATAGAAGCAAGTTGTTTTGCCAGCTCCATTTGGTCCGAGCAAACCGACAATTGCACCACTCTCTACTGAGAGTGAAACATCACGAATGATAGGCCTTTTCTTATAGCTTTTAGAAAGATTTTGAGCTCTGAGTACCGCCATAAAAATTGCCTTACTATCTAGTGGGTGGTATGACCATCTCTATACGTTTTCTTGTATTCTCTGAAGAGGAGGCTTTTACAATCTCTGATTTCAGATCATAGTCAATTTTATCCCCAGTTATTGTAGTACCGTTTTGTTCAAGGCTAGCATTCTGAATTAACCCAATTCTTTCTTTTTTTAAAAAATATTGAATAGTATTAGCACTGGCCAAAACAAGCCCGTCTGCAGTATTAATAATTTGCTGGTATTTAGCTGGGTTACCTACGCATACAATCCTATTACCACCTTTTATGTCAGTTACCATTGTAACCTTGTCTGCATGAATTATTATGCTTCCCTGACGAACAACGACTGACCCTTCATAAATAGCAGTACCATCTTTTTCATTTTGTTCTGCACGATCAGAAACCACTTTGATAGGTGATTTTCTGTCGTCTGGAAGAGCATTAAGGTTAAAACACCAAAAAATTAAAGAGGCGAGGACCGACAACTTACTGCCCACGGTAAACCCCTTGGACTTCTGATAAAAGTTCGAATATTTCAGTATCTAGATTTCCCCTCATGCCCACACCCACTGATTCTCCATTTGGGTTAATCATTCTAATTTTAACATCAGTTTCAACAGTCTGCTTATTTGGATGCAAAATTAATTTCTCTGTAATGATTTTATTTCTCTTACCATTCTTAATATCTTTCCATGCGTAAACGTTGTCTGTAAATATTGCACTTTCACCATCATTTATGCTCGCGCCCTTATCAGCTTTAAGTTGCCAAGGTTTAGTTGATTCTACTGATGCATAATACTTGAGCTTGGGTTTTTCAAATTCGAGCCTGCTGGTTGATTTAAAGCGTTTAGTATTTATTGCGTCTAACTTTGAAGCTAATCTCCCGCTTTTATGAAACTCTAACATAGAAATATTTATCATGTAGCTATCAAATTTATAATCAATAGTGCTTTGATTATAGTCAGTTTTTTTTCTAAAAACTTCAGGCTGCCCAAGCATAAATAACAGAAAACCTCCTGCGGAACCTAAAAGCATGATTGTTAGAAGAAAATTACGCATAGTAGATAAATTAAGTTTAAGTAAAGTAAATTAATATTAATAAATTGAACCCTTAAAGAAAGTCTATCAAGCTTGAATCAAGCTTATTTTGTGCTCCCAAAATTAGTTCAGCTAGCTCTCTTACTGCACCACACCCTCCATTTGACATTGTTTGCCAGTTAGAATTTTTGACCACAAATTCATGAGCGTCTCCAACAGCGACTCCTAGTCCAACCTTTCGAATTATTGAAACATCTGGCAGATCGTCTCCAAGAAATGCAATTTCTCGCATAAGATAATTGATGCTTTTTTTATCGTCCTCAAGTATTTCATTTAGAGCAGCTAACTTATCTTCTCTTCCTTGTATAATTATATTAATTCCAAGATCTTTCGCCCTTTTAGTAACAATTTTAGAAGACCTACCAGTTATAATTCCAACTTCAATACCATTTCTTTGTAACAGTTTAATACCCAAGCCATCTTTAATGTTAAATGATTTGAACTCTTCACCATTATTTCCAAAATATAATTTGCTATCACTT
>Ga0213868_10000832_pt1 | contig 30022 bp, 22 predicted proteins | sample PICome_9_FD_160087 | JGI IMG/M metagenome (GOLD analysis project Ga0213868, IMG submission 160087) | Coastal seawater microbial communities near Pivers Island, North Carolina, United States - PICO127 | ecosystem: Environmental > Aquatic > Marine > Coastal | place: USA: North Carolina... | reverse complement strand
TCTTAAGGATGCTATTAATGAGGCCATGCGGGACTGGGTGTCCACAGTTGATCAAACGCATTATGTGCTGGGAACGGTAACGGGACCTGCGCCTTTCCCTGAACTTGTTCGTTTTTTTCATTCGGTCATTGGGCGCGAGGCCCGGGAACAGATCTTGGCAGTCGAAGGACGCTTGCCTGATGCAGTCGCTGCATGTGTCGGTGGCGGCTCGAATGCAATGGGGCTTTTTAGCGGATTCATCGATGACCCCGAAGTTCAATTGCGGGGCTATGAAGCAGGCGGAGATGGAGTGGAGACCGGGCGCCACGCTGCACGTTTCGCCGCGGGAACACCCGGTGTATTGCACGGCGCTCGTACCTACGTCATGCAGGATGAATGGGGTCAAACAGTCGCCTCGCACTCCATTAGCGCGGGGCTCGATTATCCAGGCGTTGGTCCTGAGCATGCATGGTTGCACGACATTGGTAGGGCGGTCTACGAACCCGTCAATGACGCTGAGGCCATGACAGCATTTTCACTTCTTTCGCGGACCGAAGGAATCATTCCTGCCATAGAGACGGCCCATGGGCTTGCGGGTGTTATGAGATTGGGTGCCGAACTTGGTCCCGATTCAGTGATCATGGTCAATCTTTCGGGACGTGGGGACAAAGACGTTGCCACGGCGGCCCGTTGGTTTGGCATTGACTTGGGCGATGTAGTCAGCGCCGAACTCGCTGAAGGGCGCTAGAGGCCACCTACCCATGAGCGTTCAACGGCGAACCATCGCGGACTCTTTCAGTGATGCCAAATCCGAGGGTCGCGCACTCCTAATTGGCTACCTACCTGCAGGCTACCCAACGGTTGCCGGGTCTATTGAGTTGATTCATGCCATGCTCGATAACGGCGTTGACCTCATTGAAGTAGGACTCCCGTACTCAGACCCACTCATGGACGGCCCCGTAATTCAGGAGGCTGTCACTGCTGCACTCGCTGGTGGGGCCACAACCGAAACTGTGCTCGATGTCGTTCAGGCGGTCAGCGATCACGGTGGGCTTCCCGTCGTCATGAGTTACTGGAATCCAATTGAGCGTTACGGTGTCGAGAGATTTGCTCAGGCACTTTCGGACCGCGGTGGTGCAGGCGTAATTACGCCTGACCTGACAATTGAGGAAGCCCAACCCTGGCTTGAGGCGGCACACAAAAATTCCATTGACCCGATATTCCTGGTCGCTCCATCGTCATCGGAAATCCGTATCTCACAGGTGAGTGACCAGACGCGTGGATTTATTTATGCCGCCTCAACCATGGGCGTGACCGGTGCTCGCGAAAATGTCAGTTCTATGGCGCCAGAGCTAGTGGCCCGCGTACGTAGTAGGACAGATCTGCCCATAGCGGTCGGCTTGGGCGTGTCCACGGGCGTGCAGGCGGCTGATATTGCCGCATACGCTGATGGAGTGATTGTGGGTTCTGCATTTATTAAAGCCGCAAACCAAGGTGGTTCGGCGGCTGTTGCCGAATTAGCTGCACAATTGGCCCAAGGGGTCAGGTCGGCAGTTCGATAGCCCCACGCTTATCCTTACCGCAAGAGTTTTGGACGCAAACCTGTGACCTGCACCAAATGGATTGCCCGACAAATATTTATCGGACTGGAGAGAAATAATGAGCGAGAGCGCAAAGAATCGCCGGCAAAAGGCTGCTGAGGCGCGCGGTGCCGCGGCATCGGCCGAAAAACGTCGCGAAAGCCTCGTCCGCATAGTGGGTGGAGCAACCGTCGTTGCGGTCATGGCTGCCATTGTCGGAGTAGCTCTCTACGCATCTAATCAAGAATCGGGCAGCAATAGTGCTGGCGGCGCAATCGTTGATCCAGACCCCAGTGCAGCTTTGCCCGCTGGCGTTTTTGGTCCCGACGAAGCTGTGCCTTTTGGTGTGCCTTATGGCAACGCAGCGGCTGATGCGCCCGTACTGGAACTCTGGGAAGACTTTCAATGTCCATCCTGCGGCGCACTCGAAATTGCAAACGGTGCGGGAATTGAACAGTTGGCTGAAGAGGGAGCCGTGCAACTGGTTTATCGCCCAACAGCATTCCTCGATAGTAATCTCGGTAACGATTCTTCCCACCGCGCTATCGCTGCATGGGGCTGCGCCATCGACCAAGGCAAGGTTAAAGAGTTTCACAATCAGGTCTATGCCAACCAGCCCACCGAGGAGGGTACCGGTTACAGCGATGAGCAACTTCTGGCTTTCGGCACTCAATCCGGAATCACGGGCGATGCATTGCAAACGTTCAATCAGTGTCTCACCGATGGCACGTACCTAGCATGGGCAGCCAATAGCACCGAACAGTTCTACAACAATCAAATTCCAGGAACTCCCTCGGGATTCTTAAATGGTGAAATTGTTGGCTCGGAGATTCTGGCTGACCCTCAAGGTCTTGTGGACTTTGTTGCATCGAAAAAATAGATCGTGACTTCAAGCAACGCAGCCACTTGGGTGGGCGCGTCAATTCCAAGCCCCGATAACGGGGTATGGAGTCTTGGACCATTGCCTATCAGGGCATATGCACTGGCCATCGTGCTTGGAATCGTGGTGGCTATCTGGCTGGGCAATAAGCGATATGTGGCACGTGGCGGCAAGCCCGGAGTGATTCTCGACATCGCTATATGGGCAGTTCCTTTTGGCATCATTGGTGGTCGCATCTACCACGTGGTGACCGATTGGCAGATCTATTTTGGCAGCGAAGGCAAAGGACTCGTAGCAGCTCTGCGAATCTGGGACGGCGGGCTCGGGATTTGGGGAGCCGTCGCACTAGGTGCCCTGGGTGCCTGGATAGGCGCCCGGCGCACGGGTGTCATGCTCCCACCGGTTGCTGACGCGATTGCACCTGGCATTGCGCTGGCCCAAGCAATTGGTCGGTTGGGTAATTATTTCAATCAAGAGCTATTTGGATCACCCACCGACCTGCCCTGGGGTTTGGAAATTGGGATAGAGAATCGGCCCGCAGGCTATGAACAGTATGTGACTTTTCACCCGACCTTTCTTTATGAGTCCCTCTGGCTCGTGGGTGTCGCCCTGGTTGTGATCTGGGCGGACCGACGTTTCCGCATGGGCCACGGTCGAGCGTTCGCGCTGTATGTATTGCTCTACACGGTTGGTCGAGGCTGGATTGAAATGCTGCGGATTGATTCAGCAAATCAAATCCTTGGAGTTCGACTCAATGTGTGGACCTCGGTTATTGTCGGATTGGGGGCCCTTGCTTACATCGTCATTTCAGCGCGTTTGCGCCCTGGGCGGGAGGACAACCAAGAATTGATCAGGAAGCAGGAGGAAGCGGACCCTGTGGCCAGCGACCCCATGGAGAGCTCGAGCGCGACCAAGGACTAGCCCCAGACACACAAACCGTGAATCTTCAGGTAGGCTTTTCTCGGGCCAACGTCGTCCCAAGATTTACTGCACCCTCATTTTTTGGGCGTAGTCGACGACGTCTAGGAGCCTTACATGTTGGATCGCGCTGACCGTGCTGCAGCCTTTGATCAGTTTTCCACCGCACCTAAAAGCCAGGGTTTATACGACTCGTCACTGGAACATGATGCGTGCGGGGTTGCATTTGTGGCAACCCTCAACGGCACTCCAAGCCATGACATTGTGGCAAAGGGACTTTTGGCTCTGACGAACCTCGAACACCGAGGCGCCTCGGGGTCGGAGCCTGACAGTGGCGATGGCGCAGGGATTTTGATTCAGGTCCCTGACACCTTCTTAAGAGCCAATGTTGACTTCGAACTTCCTGCAGCAGGTTCCTACGCGGTAGGCAGTGTTTTTCTTGACCCCGACCATGCTCTCGAGAGTATTCGTGAGATTGATGTTTTGGCCGAGCAAGAAGATCTCACCGTTATCGGCTGGAGAGAAGTTCCCACAGACCCGAGTCTGATCGGGGAAACGGCAAAGTCGTGCATGCCTGCCTTTTGGCAAATTTTCATCACGGACAACCAATCGAGTGGGATCGATCTCGATCGGGCCGTTTACGGATTTCGCAAGATAGCGGAAAATGAACTTGGAATATTCTTCGCATCTCTGTCCAGTCGTACCTTGTTATACAAGGGAATGTTGACCACGGGCCAACTTGCTCCTTTTTTCCCTGACTTGACAGATGAGAAAATGGCTAGCGCCTTGGCTCTTGTTCACTCTCGTTTTTCCACGAACACTTTTCCATCCTGGCCTTTGGCCCATCCTTACCGACTGATTGCTCACAACGGAGAGATCAATACTGTGAGGGGTAATCGAAATTGGATGACCGCACGAGAATCAATGCTGACTTCCGACATTATTCCTGGCGACATGACTCGCCTGTTCCCGATCTGCTCGCCACAAGGCAGCGACTCTGCATCCTTCGATGAGACGCTTGAGCTCATTCACCTGGGTGGTCGTTCATTGCCGCATGCAGTCTTGATGATGATCCCAGAAGCGTGGGAGAACCACGCGGACATGTCTGCAGAACGTAGAGCTTTTTATGAATTTCATGCGACATTCATGGAGCCATGGGACGGCCCTGCCAATGTCTGCTTTACCGATGGCACAGTCATTGGATCAGTCCTTGATCGAAATGGACTGCGCCCTGGACGATTCTGGGTCACAAATGACGGGCTTGTCGTCCTTGCATCTGAGGCAGGAGTTCTCGACTTTGACCCTGAAACAGTCGTTCGCAAGGGTCGGGTGCAGCCGGGCAAGATGTTCCTGGTTGATACGGCTGCGGGCAGGATCATCGAGGATTCTGAAATCAAGGATCAACTCGCGGCAGAACACCCTTACCAAGAGTGGCTCGAAGCGGGTCTCATTCATCTTGACACGTTGCCCGAACGGGAACACATCGTTCACACCTACGAATCAGTCACCAGACGCCAGCAGACTTTTGGTTATACCCAAGAAGATCTGCGCCTAATTCTGGAGCCCATGGCCATTTCTGGCATGGAGCCCATCGGTTCAATGGGGACGGATACTCCAATTGCGGCATTGTCAGAGCGCCCCCGAATGCTGTTTGACTACTTCAGTCAGCTCTTTGCCCAAGTAACAAACCCACCGCTTGATGCAATCCGCGAAGAAATTGTCACATCACTGGGCAGCATTATTGGTCCTGAGGGCAACATGCTGGATGCCGCTCCTGGCCACGCGCGTCAAGTGGTGCTTCCATTCCCCGTAATAGACAACGATGAACTTGCCAAAATTCTGAATATAAATGCGGATGGAAATTTACCGGAATTCGGGGCAGCCAGAATCAAGGGTCTCTACAACGTTGGCGGTGGTGGCTACGCGCTAGAAAAGCGGCTCTCTGAAATCTTCAACGAAGTCGATGCGCTGATCAGACAAGGCAAGCGATTCATTGTTCTCTCAGACCGCGACAGCACAGCGACCATGGCTCCTATCCCATCGTTATTGCTGTGTGCGGCAGTTCATCATCACTTGGTGCGAACCAAGAATCGCACAATGATCAGCTTGTTGATCGAGGCAGGTGACGTGCGAGAGGTACACCATGTCGCCTTGTTGATTGGCTATGGCGCTGCAGCCATTAACCCGTATCTGGCCCTAGAGAGTGTTGAAGATCTTGTGCGTCGAAATGTGATTGTGGGGCTAACCCCTGAAAAGGCGATGCGCAACGTTATTAAGTCATTGGGCAAAGGTCTGCTCAAAGTCATGTCAAAAATGGGAGTCTCCACCGTCGCCTCGTATCGGGGTGCGCAAATCTTCGAGGCTGTGGGCCTATCACAAGAGTTTGTGGATTCATATTTCACCGGCACGACTACCAAGTTGGGTGGTATCGGGCTGGAAGTTATCGCGGCAGAGAATGCGGAGCGCCATGCAGATGCATATCCCGCAACCGGCATTTCACCGGCACATCGCACATTGCGCGATGGGGGTGAGTATCAATGGAGACGCGATGGTTCTCCACACCTCTTTGACCCTGAAACGGTGTTCCGACTTCAGCACGCCACTAGAGCAAAGCGGATGGACATCTTCAGGGAATACACCGCGAGGGTAAATGACCATGCAACACGTTTAATGACACTACGAGGACTTTTCGATTTTGCCCCGGATCGTGAAGCAATTTCCATCGATGACGTGGAACCAATTGAGAGCATCGTCAAACGCTTTTCAACAGGCGCAATGTCTTATGGCTCAATTTCTGCAGAGGCACACGAGACCCTCGCTATCGCTATGAACCGTATTGGCGCAAAGTCCAATACGGGCGAAGGCGGGGAAGACCCAATCAGATTTACGGCCATGGAAAATGGAGACTCCAAGCGGTCGGCGATCAAGCAGGTCGCGTCGGGACGATTCGGGGTAACGAGCGAGTATCTGGTCAACAGTGATGACATTCAAATCAAAATGGCTCAGGGTGCAAAGCCCGGAGAAGGTGGGCAGTTACCTGGTAACAAGGTTTATCCCTGGATTGCGCAGACTCGCCACTCCACACCGGGCGTCACGCTCATTTCCCCGCCACCCCACCATGATATTTACTCGATTGAAGATTTAGCCCAATTAATCCACGACCTCAAGAACGCAAACTCGCAGGCGCGCATTCACGTGAAGCTCGTAGCCGAGGTAGGTGTTGGAACGGTTGCCGCAGGAGTTGCAAAAGCTCATGCCGATGTTGTCCTGATTTCCGGTCATGACGGCGGCACTGGAGCATCTCCTCTAACTTCACTCAAGCATGCGGGTGGTCCTTGGGAATTGGGGCTGGCTGAGACTCAACAAACGCTACTGCTCAACGGTTTACGGGATCGAGTCGTTGTTCAAACAGATGGTCAACTTAAGACCGGCCGCGATGTTGTGATTGCAGCTCTGCTGGGAGCCGAAGAGTTCGGCTTCGCCACTGCTCCGCTTGTTGTGATGGGTTGTGTCATGATGCGTGTGTGTCATTTAGACACGTGTCCCGTTGGTGTTGCGACACAGAACCCTGTTCTCAGGGAGAGATTTACGGGTAAGCCTGAGTTTGTTGAGAATTTCTTCGAGTTCATTGCTCAAGAAGTTCGTGAGATTCTGGCCGAGTTGGGTTTCAAAAGCATTGACGAGGCCGTGGGCCATGTTGAGGCATTGAATCCGGAGAAAGCAATTGATCACTGGAAAGCATCGGGCATGGACCTGACGCCGATTCTTCACGCGCCAGAGCTGCCTGAAGGTGCCTCCCTACGTTGCACACAATCACAGGATCACTCACTGGACAAAGCGTTGGACAATGAATTGATCGAATTGAGCAAGGCCGCACTAGAAAGTGGTGAACTGGTTCGAATCGCACTCCCGGTACGAAATGTCAACCGAACCGTTGGGACCATGCTGGGTAGTGAAATTACCCGTGCGGGAGGTTTGCCGGACGGAACGATCGACATCACATTGACGGGATCTGCGGGCCAGAGTTTTGGCGCATTCATCCCACAAGGACTGACACTTCGTCTGGAGGGCGATGCCAATGATTACGTTGGCAAAGGTCTATCCGGTGGCCGCATTGTGATTAGGCCCCAAAGGGAATCAATGTTCGTGGCGGAGGAGCAAACCATCGCAGGCAATGTGATTGCCTATGGAGCGACAGGCGGCGAAATGTTCATCCGAGGCAAGGTGGGTGAACGGTTCTGTGTTCGAAACTCGGGAGCACACGCGGTAGTCGAGGGGGTCGGCGATCACGCATGTGAGTACATGACAGGGGGCTTAGCAGTCATTCTTGGTCCAACGGGTAGGAACTTTGCTGCTGGCATGTCCGGGGGAGTTGCATACGTTTTGGATCTTGATCCGACTCAAGTGAATGCGGAACTTGTTGAATTCAATTCCCTTGATGCCGTGGATTCAGAAGTTCTCCGCGAACTTGTTGTGTCCCACGTGGAGAACACGGGCTCCAATCGCGGAGAGGAATTGCTAGCAACATGGAGTGCCGCCGTCACTCGATTTACCAAGGTGATCCCCAGGGAGTACAAGCGCATTCTTGAGATCGAGCGTGAGGCAATTGCACGCGGAGAAGACCCGATGTTGGCCATTATGAGCAAGATCTAGGAGGAGTTGTCATGGGTGATCCAAAAGGTTTCTTAACGACTGAGCGTGAGCTTCCCAAGCGACGTCCTGTGGATATTCGCATCAGGGACTGGCGTGAAGTGTATGAAGATTTTGAAGCGAGAAATGTCGAAGAACAAGCAGGGCGCTGCATGGATTGTGGGATTCCCTTCTGCCATAACGGGTGTCCGCTCGGTAATTTGATTCCCGAGTGGAACGACTTAATCTTTGAACGAGACTGGGGCCAGGCAATTGAAAGGCTCCACGCGACAAATAATTTCCCAGAGTTCACCGGTCGGCTATGCCCTGCGCCATGTGAAACTGCCTGTGTTCTTGGGATAAATGCCAACCCTGTGACCATTAAGCAAATTGAAGTTTCTATTGTCGACAAAGCATGGCAGTCGGGATGGATAACGCCGGCTCCACCAGATCGACTCACCGGTCGCGCTGTTGCCGTTATCGGTTCTGGCCCCTCGGGACTAGCCGCTGCGCAGCAATTAGCGCGTGCCGGACATACGGTTGCCGTGTTTGAACGGGCAGATCGAATTGGAGGCCTCTTGAGATATGGCATCCCCGAATTCAAAATGGAAAAGCATCATCTGGATCAACGACTCGGTCAGTTAGAGGCCGAAGGAGTGAAATTCCGCCAAGGAATTGAAGTTGGTGTTGACATCACGGGATCAGAATTGCGACATCGTTATGACGCAATCGTGGTCGCGGTGGGCGCCACGATTCCTCGTGATTTGGTAGTTGACGGCCGAGACCTTCAGGGCATCTATCAAGCAATGGAATTTCTCCCATTGGCCAATCGGGTTCAGGAGGGTGATCTGGAAAAGTCACCCCATGATGTTGCGGGCAAGCACGTTGTAATCATCGGCGGTGGAGATACGGGTGCAGATTGTCTCGGCACCTCGCATCGCCAGGGAGCAGCAAGCGTTACCCAACTGGAAATAATGCCGCACCCCAGTGACGTTCGACCCGGATCGCAACCGTGGCCCACCTATCCCATGGTCTATCGGGTGTCGAGTGCGCATGAGGAGGGAGGGGAGCGATTGTTCAGCGTGTCTACTCAGCGCTTCATTTCCGATGATGCGGAAAATGTGTCCGGTCTTGAACTCGTCGAGGTTGAATTTGTCGATGGAAAGTTTGAGCCAAAAAAGGGATCTGAATTTGTGCTCAAGGCCGACGTCGTCCTGTTGGCGTTGGGCTTCACAGGCGCTGAACAGGCACCATACATAGAGCAACTTGGGTTAGAACTTGATGCTCGAGGAAATATTGCACGGAGTGTGGATTTCTCGACCAATGTGGACGGCGTATTTGTAGCTGGTGATGCTGGTCGGGGCCAGTCACTGATCGTGTGGGCGATCGCTGAAGGCAGGTCTGCTGCTTCATCAGTGGACGCATACCTCATGGGTGCGACCAACTTGCCGTTCCCGGTGAAATCGACCGACAGGCCGCTTACCGTCTAGTTGGGGTTCACGTGTTTGTAACCGCTTGCAGATAGGATCGCCTCATGCGCAGAGCAAAGATAGTCGCCACGTTGGGTCCAGCTACACACAGTGCCAAGGGGATTGAGTCTCTGGTTGCCGCGGGTATGGATGTCGCCCGACTGAACCTTTCCCATGGCGATTACAGCGATCATCTGCAGGCGTACAACTGGGTGAGGCAAGCCTCAGACTCGACAGGTCGAAGTGTCGCCGTTCTGGTCGACCTTCAAGGACCCAAGATTCGTTTGGGTCGCTTCGCAACTGGTCCGGTCACGCTCGCCGTCGGCGCTGAATTCATTGTGACGACCGAAGAATGTCCGGGTGATGCCACCATGGTGTCTACCACTTTCACCGGATTACCACGCGATGTTTCACCGGGTGACGTCGTCCTGGTCGATGACGGGCGCATTGAGTTGCAGGTCACAAAGGTGTCGGGACCACGCGTTCACACGAAGGTGATTCATGGTGGTGTTGTGTCCAATAACAAAGGGTTCAACCTTCCCGGGGTTGCCGTCAGCGTTCCTGCTTTGTCCGACAAGGACAGAGATGATTTGCGTTGGGGGTTGGAGGTCGGTGCGGATCTCATCGCTTTGTCCTTTGTGCGATCCTCTGCAGATATTCATGATGTTCACCAGATCATGGATGAACTCGGTGTTCGTGTTCCAGTACTTGCTAAAGTCGAAAAACCTCAAGCTGTTGACAATCTCGAGGACATCGTTTCTGCATTTGATGGCGTCATGGTGGCCCGCGGTGATCTCGGAGTGGAATTACCTCTGGAACAAGTGCCTCTCGTTCAAAAACGTGCGATTCAAATGTGCAGAGAAGCGGGCAAACCGGTAATTGTCGCAACACAAATGTTGGATTCGATGATCTCTGAAAGCCGCCCCACTCGCGCTGAAGTCAGCGATGTGGCCAATGCTGTCCTCGACGGAGCCGATGCACTCATGCTTTCAGGTGAGACGAGCGTCGGGGTTAATCCTTCGCATGCAATCGAAACCATGTCCACCATCATTGCCCATCTCGAAGAGGAAGCTCTCGATCGTCTTCCTGCTTTGCAGGATTCCCCAACAGGGTCAACCGCTCGTGCGCTCACTCACGCTGCGGTCGATGTTGCCGAAAGCATCAACGCTTCCTATCTCATTGCATTCACCGAGACGGGCAGGTCGGCGCGACTCATTTCACGTTGGCGTTGCCAGACTCCGCTACTTGCCTTCACTCCCAATCCGCGAGTGCGCAGCCAGTTGTCGTTAAGTTGGGGTGTCGAGACCTTTCTTGTCCCTCAGGTACGCCACACCGATGACATGGTCGTCCAGGTGGATAAGGCCTTATTGGAAATTGGTCGGGCGACCGCAGGTGAACGTGTGGTCATTGTTGCAGGTGTGCCTCCTGGTGTTCCTGGTACGACAAATGGCATGCGGGTCCACAAAATGGGTAGCGGCGCGCATGGTGCTGGCCATGCCGCTGCCAATTAAGAAAATGGGAACCACGTAGACTTCACTCACAACAACCAAAAAACGAAATCTCAAATGGCATCCTTTAAAGCCCGTCCAGAGAGGCGGGGAAGGGGCGGTACATGAAAGAGTCATACAAAGATCCGCGCATCGTCGCCGACTCTGATGATATTTCCCGCGCTATCCGGCGCTTGTCTCACCAGATCCTAGAAAACCTCAAAGGTGCAGAGAATTTAGTTTTATTGGGCATACCAAGCAGAGGGGTCCCACTGGCCCATCGGATTTCGCAAAACATCGCAGACATTGAGGGAACAGCAATTCCTGTTGGGTCCCTCGACGTAACTCTTTTTCGCGATGATCTCAAATTGCGTCCAGCGAAAACCCTTGAGCGAACCGAGCTTCCGCCAGAAGGCATCGACGGCAAAGTCGTAGTTCTCGTGGACGATGTCCTCTACTCAGGGCGCACGATTCGCGCTGCCCTTGATGCCCTCAATGAATTTGGCAGACCCACGATCGTGCAACTTGCCGTTTTGGTTGATCGCGGACACAGAGAACTTCCTATTCGCGCGGACTATGTAGGCAAGAATTTGCCCACCTCACAGGCGGAGAAGGTTTTTGTGGAGATCTCCGAACTTGATGGGCAGGATCAAATTGTTATTTCCCACAATGAATTGAAAAATCCATGAAACATCTCATTTCCATCGAAGATCTCAGCAGAGATGACGCAATCAAGATTCTTGACACGGCGGAGCGACTGGATGCTCTTACCGAGCAAGGTGCCAAAAAGTTGCCAACTCTTCGTGGCCGCACTGTCGTCAACCTTTTTTACGAGGACTCAACACGCACGAGGCTTTCATTCGAGCTTGCAGCCAAGCGCTTATCAGCTGATGTCATTACATTTTCTGCAAAAGGATCAAGCGTTTCAAAAGGCGAGAGTTTAAAGGACACCGCACTCACATTGCAGTCGATGGGAGCTGATGCGGTTGTTGTCCGTCACCATGCCTCGGGAGCTGCGCATCAACTGGCGCACACGGGCTGGATAGATGCTGGGATCATAAACGCGGGTGATGGAACACATGAGCATCCAACCCAAGCGTTGCTTGACTCTTACACCCTTCGAGGCGCGCTAACAAAGGATCGCGGCGAGGCACTGGGTGCAGGACTTGACGGCATCAATGTGGGCATCGTTGGAGATGTCTTGCATTCTCGGGTTGCTCGTTCCAACATCCGCCTACTTCATAAATTGGGTGCACACGTGGTGGTTATTGGACCTCCAACGCTGATGCCCGTAGGAATTGACAAGTGGCCCTGCGAGGTTCGCTACGACATTGACGGCGCGTTACCGAGTCTCGATGCCATCATGATGTTGAGGGTGCAACAGGAACGCATGAATGGATCGTTCTTTCCTTCACCCGAGGAATACAGTCGAATGTTTGGGCTCAATCGCTCAAGAGCCTCACGCTTACCCCATCATGCAATTGTCTTGCACCCAGGACCCATGAACAGGGGCATGGAAATCACCGCGGAGGTCGCCGATAGTCATCGAAGCGTCATCACCCAACAGGTGGCCAATGGTGTGACGGTTCGAATGGCAGTCCTGTATCTATTGGTTGGAGGAGATTCCATTGACTGAGATTCTGATCACTCGAGTGCGACCTTATGGTGAGGAATGTGTTGATATTCGAATCGTGGGTGAGAGAATCGCTGAGATCGGTTCTTCATTAGAGGCGGGCAACGCGTTGGTTGTCAATGGCCAGGATCGAGTTGCGCTACCTTCATTTGTTGATTTGCACACTCACCTGCGTGAACCAGGCAGAGAGGACGCAGAAACAATCGCAACAGGTTCCCGAGCGGCTGCCAAAGGTGGCTTCTCCGCCGTCTTTGCCATGGCCAATACCAGTCCAGTCGCTGACAGTGCCGGGGTGGTGGAACAGGTGTGGCGAATCGGGAAAGAGGTTGGGTATGTCGATGTATTTCCCATCGGCGCGGTAACTGTGGGTATAGCGGGCGAGCGTCTGGCTGAGTTGGGCGCAATGGCGAATTCTGCCGCGCACGTCAGGGTTTTCAGCGACGACGGCAATTGTGTTTCCGACCCACTCCTCATGCGCCGTGCGTTGGAATACGTCAAGACATTCGGTGGAGTGATTGCCCAGCACGCGCAGGAACCCCGACTCACTGAAGGCGCTCAGATGAATGAGAGCGAACTCTCCAGCAGCCTCGGGCTGGCCGGCTGGCCAGCCGTGGCTGAGGAAGCAATTATCGCTCGAGATATTTTGTTGGCATCACATGTGAACTCTCGGTTGCACATTTGCCACGTCTCGACCGCGGGCAGTGTTGACCTAATTCGATGGGCCAAAAATAGGGGAGTGGATGTTACCGCAGAGGTCACCCCCCATCACCTGCTGTTAACCCAAGAATTGGCAACGGGCTATGACCCTGTTTATAAAGTCAACCCCCCCTTGCGTGCTGAAAGTGATGTTATGGCACTGCGTGCAGGTCTAGCGGACGGAACCATTGACATCGTGGCAACTGACCATGCGCCGCACCCACATGAGGCCAAGGATTGCGAGTGGAATGCGGCAGCCTTTGGCATGCTGGGACTCGAAACAGCGCTAGGAGCTGTAGTGCTTTCAATGTCACAGTTACCTGAATGGGATTGGCGCACTTTGAGTGATCGAATGTCTGCAACTCCAGCATTGATCGGTCAGGCCTTGGATCATGGCCGACCCATCGCTGTTGGTGAGCCCGCAAATATCGTTATCGTGGATACACAAGTGGAGAAGGTCATTGACCCAAGTGAGTTTGCATCTATCTCGCGGAATTCACCGTATCGGGCAATGACTCTTCCCACGTCTATCTCGGATGTCTTCTTTCGTGGGCGCCATGTTGTTCGCGCAGGCGCGGTCGTGGAGATTGGTGAGGTGAATTCATATGACTGAGGCGGCACAAGTCACCGATTGGCCCACTCGTTTGCTCCTTGTGGCAATGATGATTGCCCTCATTGCGATAGTCCTGTGGGCGCTTGGCAGAAAGTGGAAAAGGATTCGCACTGAGACCAAGCCAGACGTGCTCATTACGACTGCGCCACTAGCGTTAACGGAAGTTGAACCGATCAAGGCACTATTTCTCGGAACTTCCCCTGCGGAGCAGTGGATGCGCAAAGTCAACTTTCATGGCCTCGGCGTACGCTCGCGTTGCACGATTTCATGGCTACCCCAAGGTGTTTGGTTCGACCGTGTGGGTGAACCGAGTTTCTTCATAGACAAATCTCAATTGGTGGATTGTGCGGTGGGCTCTGGAATTGCGGGAACGGTGAGGGCCAAAGACAGCGTAATCATTTTTCGATGGCAACTCTCAGACTTGATCCTGGACACGGGGGTGCGTGCCGACACCGTCGAAGGGCACGCCAGACTCGTGGCTCTGGTCGAATCAGGCGAATTTATGTCAGGTGAGATCAAGAACGCAGAAGCGAAGGGATCGGAAAAAAGCTCATGATGCAATCCAACAAACAGACTCGCGCGCCGAAAATTCCGGCGGTTCTCGTATTGGAGGACGGGTTTCATCTGTTTGGGCAATCATTCGGTCATGTCGGTTCAGCATTTGGCGAGGCCGTGTTCTCCACGGGCATGACCGGGTATCAAGAGACGCTCACTGATCCGTCCTATTGCGGGCAGATCGTTGTCATGACCGCCCCCCATATTGGTAACACGGGCGTAAATGCGACGGATGCCGAATCAAGCCGCATGTGGCCCGCAGGATTTGTTGTTCGCGAGATCTCCAGGGTCGTGTCCAATTGGCGCTCCGAGGGCACTTTGCCAGACGCCCTTAGTCACAACGGGATTGTTGGCATCAGTGAGGTGGACACGAGGGCACTCACCCGACATCTGCGTGAGCGCGGCGCCATGCGCATGGGGATCTTTTCCGGCGATCAATCTCGGGGTTCCATTGACAAATTAGTGGAGCAAGTTGCGCAAAGCCCATTAATGGTGGGTGCGAGCTTTACCCATCAAGTCACCTGCGCTCAGATGTACACAATTGAGCCGCAGGGTGAAATTAAAGCTACCTGCGTCGCCGTTGACCTTGGGATCAAGAGTATGACGCCCGAAAGAATGGCGGAGCGGGGAATTCGAGTCCATGTCGTGCCGGCTTCAACGCCGTGGACTCAGATTCAGCAGTTAAATCCTGATGGCATTTTCCTGTCTAATGGACCGGGGGATCCTGCGAGCGCAAATGCTGCCGTGGAGTTGGTGCAATCAGCACTCGAGGCAAAGTTGCCCATGTTCGGAATCTGTTTTGGAAATCAAATCCTCGGTCGTGCCATTGGATTGGAAACATACAAACTCCAATACGGACATCGTGGAATCAACCAGCCCGTGAAGGACCTCACCACCGGCAAGGTGGAAATTACGGCGCACAACCACGGGTTTGCCGTTAAGGCTCCAACCTTAGAGGTCTTTGATACCCCCTATGGGCGTGCGCGAGTCAGTCACGTGTGCCTGAATGACAATGTTGTGGAGGGATTAGAGCTTCTTGATAGTCCTGCCTTTAGCGTTCAGTATCACCCTGAAGCTGCAGCAGGTCCGCATGATTCTGATTATTTATTCGATCGATTCTTGGAAAAGATGATGCCCAATGCCTAAGAGATCAGATATTTCTTCCGTGATGGTCATTGGGTCTGGACCCATTGTGATCGGCCAAGCCTGCGAATTTGATTACTCCGGCACACAAGCCTGCCGAGTACTGCGCGAAGAAGGTATTCGAGTGGTCTTGGTCAACTCCAATCCTGCAACGATCATGACCGATCCTGAGTTCGCTGATGCCACCTACATTGAGCCGATAACAACGGAATTTCTAGAACGCATCATCGCAAAAGAACGGCCCGATGCCCTCCTGCCCACTCTTGGAGGGCAAACGGCGCTCAACGCAGCAATAGCTCTCCACGACTCTGGAATCCTTGAGAAATACAACGTCGAACTCATTGGTGCTGACGTGGAAGCCATCGAACGTGGTGAGAACAGAGAGAAATTCCGCGAGATTGTTAAGGAAATCGGTGCTGAGAGTGCTGCGTCACGCATTTGTCACACATTGGATGAATGCATTGCTGGTGCAAGCGAGCTCGGTTATCCACTTGTTGTGCGTCCATCCTTCACAATGGGTGGAGCAGGTTCGGGTATCGCTTACAACGAAGAAGATTTATTGCGCATTGCGGGATCTGGGCTTCAAGCTAGCCCCACCGCTGAAATTCTTCTCGAGGAATCCATCATTGGCTGGAAAGAGTATGAACTCGAATTAATGCGTGATCACAAAGACAACGTTGTGGTGGTGTGCTCGATTGAGAATGTGGATCCCATGGGGGTTCACACAGGAGACTCAATCACTGTCGCACCCGCTCTGACGCTGACTGACAGGGAATTTCAAAATCTCCGCGACGTGGGGATTGCGATCATCCGTGAAGTTGGTGTCGACACGGGCGGCTGCAATATTCAATTTGCGATTAATCCTGACGATGGTCGTCTGATTGTCATTGAAATGAATCCGAGAGTTTCTCGTTCATCGGCGCTGGCTTCGAAGGCCACTGGTTTCCCCATTGCCAAGATTGCAGCACGACTTGCAATCGGCTACTCACTCGACGAAATCACAAATGACATCACCCGTGAAACTCCAGCGTCCTTTGAGCCGACTCTCGACTACATCGTGGTTAAAGTCCCGCGCTTTGCGTTCGAGAAATTCCCAGGAGCTGACACTACTCTCACCACGACAATGAAAAGTGTCGGTGAAGCCATGGCAATTGGGCGCAATTTTCCTGAAGCGCTCCAAAAGGCTTTGCGTTCAGTTGAACAAAAATCTGCGATTTTCAGTTGGGGTCAGCCTGCTTCGATTGACGAGTTATCAGGTCTCATCGAGCGCATGAAGATTCCACACGATGGTCGATTAAGTCTTGTCCAGAGGGCACTCTGGCTTGGTGCTTCCAATAGTGAGGTCCATGAGGCCACGAACATTGATCCTTGGTTCCTTGATCAAATTGAACGCATCAATGAGGCAGCCGACGATCTGAGTTCAGCGCAATCATTAACGGCGGAGCTGCTCTTTTCAGCCAAGTCGCTTGGATTCAGTGATTGGCAGATTGCGCAATTGCGGGGTGTCCCTGAGAGCGAAATTAGATCAACGCGTAAACGACTCGGCGTCTCACCGGTATTCAAAACAGTAGACACCTGTGCCGCGGAATTTGAAGCTAAAACGCCCTATCACTATTCCACTTACGACAGTGAATCAGAGGCCGCGCCCACTGATCGCAAAAAAGTAATCATTCTCGGATCTGGACCCAACCGAATTGGTCAGGGAATCGAGTTTGACTATTCCTGTGTACATGCTGCCATGACTCTGCGCGATGCAGGTTTCGAAACCATTATGGTTAATTGCAATCCCGAAACCGTGTCAACGGATTACGACACCTCCGACAGGCTCTATTTTGAGCCTCTGACTTTCGAGGATGTCATGGAGATCGTTGAGGTCGAGAGCTCGCTAGGTGAACTAGCGGGGGTTATCGTGCAATTGGGTGGTCAAACTCCGTTGGGGCTGGCCCAGGGTCTCGCGGACGCAGGCGTGCCAATTGTCGGAACACCACCTGAGGCGATTCATGCCGCTGAAGACAGAGAGGCATTTTCCAAGGTTCTTGACAGGGCAGGGGTTCCCGCACCTGCGCATGGGACTGCGAAGTCGTTCGAACAAGCCAGAGACATTGCCACGCGAATTGGATATCCCGTACTTGTCAGGCCCAGCTACGTTCTTGGAGGCCGAGGTATGGAAATTGTTTACTCCGAGGACATGCTCAAGAGCTATCTAGAGCGAGCTACGGAACTCAATCCGGAACATCCGGTTCTGGTGGATCGATTTTTGGATGATGCCATTGAGATCGATGTTGATGCGATTTTCGATGGAGTTGAACTTTATCTAGCGGGTGTCATGGAACACATAGAAGAAGCTGGTATTCATTCAGGTGACTCCGCGTGTGTCCTCCCTCCCATTACTTTGGGGGCAGAAGATATTCAAAGAATTCGTCAGTCCACATTGGAGTTGGCCAAGGGTGTCGGCGTGCGTGGGCTCATTAACGTCCAATTCGCTTTGGTGAGTGATGTTCTTTATGTCTTGGAAGCCAACCCTCGCGCCTCGCGCACAGTTCCCTTTGTGTCTAAGGCAACAGGGGTGGCAGTTGCCAAGGCAGCCGCGCGCGTCATGATGGGTGAAACTATTGCGCAACTGCGAACGAGTGGAATGTTGCCTGCCGCTGGTGATGGAGGTTCGTTACCTCAAGGGTGTGCAGTGGCGGTCAAGGAAGCGGTCTTGCCGTTTGGTCGTTTTCATGGTGTGGACACCGTGCTCGGTCCGGAGATGAAATCGACGGGCGAGGTTATGGGAATAGACCAGAACTTCGGAGTCGCATTTGCAAAATCGCAGGTGGCCGCGTTCAATGGTGGTTTACCCACTTCTGGCACGGTCTTCGTGTCATTGGCAAATCGTGATAAACGTTCTGCAATATTCCCGGTCAAGAAGTTGGCTGATCTGGGATTCACCATTCTTGCAACGGTTGGTACGGCTGACGTTCTGCGACGCAATGGTGTTCAAGCGGAGGTTATTCGCAAACAGTTCGAGGGTCGCGGCAGTGAAGGGCAACGGACAACCGTTGATGCCATTATGGCTGGCGATATCGACCTAGTCATAAATACTCCTTACGGGGTTGGTCCCAGAAAAGATGGCTATGAAATTCGAACTGCGGCCGTATCCAAGGGTGTCGCGTGTATTACGACTGTGCAAGGTCTCGGAGCAGCCGTTCAGGGCATTGAGTCACTCATCAATGAGGAAGCATCTGTGCTGTCAATACAGGAGCATTCGAGTAACCTGAACAAGTTGAGGTCCTTGGATCGGGAAGGTGTGCAATGAGTACCGTGGGCACCATGAGTACCAATGCGAGTGGCAGCGGTTCCGGGCAATCAAAACCCATCCAGGTAATGGGTGAAATTTTAGATATCAATCGATCCGGTTCCTATTTCATCTTGTCAATTACTGCACCTGGTATCGCTGAATTCGCGCAACCTGGGCAGTTTGTCACGGTCGGTATGGGAGGCGAGGAAACCAGCATGGTGCTCCGGCGATCCTTTGCGATACACCGTGTTCAATCGCGTGGCGTTTATGGTGGATCGCTAGATCTTGTGGTTTCCCCAGTCGGTAAAGGGACCACGTGGCTGGCAAGTCGAAAGCGACATGACCAAGTCAGTCTTGTTGGTCCATTGGGCAAGCCGTTCACCCTCCCGACTCAGGCGGTTTCCTGTGCACTTATTGGGGGTGGTTATGGATCAGCCCCACTTTTTCTTTTGGCAGAAAAGTTGCGAGAACGCGGATGCCGCGTCGACTCGATCATTGGAGCGTCGAGTGACGACAAACTCTTTGGTGGCTTGGATCTGAAGAGAGTCTCCAGCTCGTTGACCGTTACAACCGATGACGGTAGCTCTGGTATCAAAGGTCGTGTCACTGACGTCCTTGACTCAATCATTGACGCAGGGGGCACTGACATCATTTATGCCTGCGGTCCCATGCCAATGCTGGCACGGGTGGCGGAAATCGCAACGACAAGAAAAATTTTCAGTCAATGTTCAGTTGAGGAATCGATGGCTTGCGGCATCGGTGTGTGCATGACATGTGTACTCCCCGTAGTGGGCGATGACTCAATAACTCGGATGGTGCGCTCCTGCGTCGAAGGACCGATTTTCAGGGGAGATCGAGTTCGTTGGTCTGATATCGGAACAGTGCCCTCCGATACATTCGGTGCACCCGAGGCAGCAGGTATCTGATGACCAGAGCCATCATCTCCACTCAAGGAAATTCCACTCAAGGAGTGTCCTCCCAAGGGTCGCAGGTCCCAGAATCTGCGGGGAGCCGAGGGTCCATTGTGACCCCGCAAAGTTGGCTCGACATGTCAACCAACCTTGGAGGGTTGAATCTTTCGAGCCCCGTGCTTACGGCATCCGGGTGCGCCGCCGCAGGACGGGAACTGGATAACTATTTCAACATTGCTGAGTTGGGCGCAATCGTGACGAAGAGCATCATGCTGGCGCCGCGTGCTGGGCGTGCTACACCGCGAATGGCTGAGACACCCAGTGGAATGTTGAACTCAATTGGACTCCAAGGTCCGGGGGTTGACAACTTTATTGAGCAGGATTTGGCCTGGCTCAATGCCCGTGGAGTACGCACGATTGTTTCGATAGCAGGTGGGACGGCCGAGGAATTTGGCAAAGTCGCAGCAAAGTTACGGGTGGCAGGTGGTGTGGACGCTATTGAGGTGAATATTTCGTGCCCGAACGTCGCAGACAGAGGCCAAGTATTTGCATGCAGGAGTGATTCGGCTGCCAATGTAGTGCAAGCGGTTCGCCGCAACAGCGACAGCAAGATGCCGATTTTTGCCAAGCTCTCACCTGATGTCACAGACATAGTTGAAATTGCTCGATCTGTTGTTTCCGCCGGTGCAACCGGTGTGTCAGTAATCAACACGTTACTTGGCATGGTTATGAACACAACCACCATGCGCCCTGCGTTGGCCGGTGTCACAGGAGGGCTCTCCGGTCCTGCTATTCGCCCCGTTGCAGTTCGCTGTGTTTGGCAGATCAGGCAGGCAATGCCCGAAGTACCAATTATTGGTATGGGTGGAATTCGATCTGGACATGACGCATTAGAGTTCATTTTGGCGGGGGCAAATGCAGTTTCGGTCGGCACATCGATTTTCAATGATCCATCTGCGCCGATTCGGATCCAACGAGAACTCGCACATGAGCTTGGCCAGCGGGGTTTCCCCAAATTCTCCGACGCCGTGTCATACGCTCACCGCACTGTGGATCTAGTGCCAAATCCTGCCCAGGAAACTTTCGCAGATGACTGGGATTTCATCACCGAGTGATCACTGGATCCAACTCGTCAGAGCGGATACGCGAAAGGACAAGTACACCGATGACAAAAGCTCCCATAGCAGTCGCTCTTGACGCACGCAATCTCAGTGAAATGAAATCATGGGTGAACGCAGTCTCCCCATTTGTATCGACAGTAAAAGTTGGTCTTGAGACTTTTTATCGGGACGGGCCGCTCGCTGTTGAGGTTGTTTCGGAGAGTGGGTGCGACCTCTTTCTGGACCTCAAGTTGCACGATATTCCGAACACTGTGTCAGGAGCTGCGTCCACATTGGCCGTATTCCAGCCGACGTACCTCACGGTCCACGCCTCCGGTGGAGCATCCATGATCGAAGCGGCTGCCCTAGCACTACCTGATACGCGAATAACCGCAGTCACCATTTTGACCAGCTTGGATGACCAAGAGTTGGAGCGCATGGGAATCGGTACGCCTGCACAGGAGACTGTTCTCCTTTTGGCCGCAAACGCGGTAGCGGCTGGTGCGCGAGCGCTCGTTTGCTCGCCGCAGGAGGTTGAGGCAGTGCGGGGGATAGTCCCTTCAGACGTCGTTCTCATCACGCCCGGTGTGCGGCCAGGTGGTGCCAGCGCACACGATCAAAAGCGGGTCGCAACGCCTCATCAGGCCATTTCTTCAGGTGCGGACCTTCTCGTTATTGGTCGTCCCATTACAGGTGCGGTTGACATGTCTAAGGCTGCTGAAGACATTGCGGCAGAAGTGAATGCTGCAACTAGTGCCCTATCGCATCAGTCTGGCGTGCAATGAGTAAAGCCCCGTTACTTGTAGTTTCAGGACCATCGGGTGTTGGTAAAAGTACTGTGGTCCGTGAAGTTCTCACCCTGCTCCCTAACGCATGGCTCTCTGTTTCTGCGACAACCCGAGCGCCTCGCGATGGTGAAGTGGATGCTCATGATTATTTTTTTGTGTCCGATTCACAATTCGACGCACTCATTGAGTCTGGTGGGCTGTTGGAATGGGCGACCTATGCAGGCAATCGATATGGAACGCCGCTCGCTCCTGTGAATGAACATCGGATCAATGGGCAACCGGTGATTCTTGAGATCGAGGTTCAAGGCGCACGGCAGGTTCGTTTGAGTGCTCCCGATGCAATATTGGCCTTCATTCAACCACCAAGTTGGGAGGTCCTAGAGGAGCGCCTGCGGGGACGAGGCACTGAAGCGCCTGATTCGCTAGATCGGCGACTTGAGATCGCGGCATCGGAAATGGCGGCGGCGGCGGAGTTTGATGCTGTGGTGACGAATGCCACTGTGCGGTCCTGTGCGGAGGACTTGATAGCATTGGTGGCTGGCCCCGAGTTCTCGGGGTGAGCATGTCACATGACCGTTGATATGACCCAGAGACTTGAAGTTGTGAAATGAGGATCCATGAGCGTACGCCCTGAAGGCATCACCCATCCTTCGATCGATGATCTCCTGACCAAAACGGATTCCAAGTATTCATTGGTGAGTTACGCGGCCAAGCGCGCTCGACAGATCAATGCCTATTACGCCCAGCTGGGTGAAGGTCTGCTCGAATACATCGGTCCGCTGGTTGAAACCCATGCACAGGAAAAGCCTCTATCGATTGCCCTTCGTGAAATTGATGCAGGACTACTCACCTCAGAACCCATTGAATTGGATTCACCCGTTGCCTCAGGCAGCACCGACAACGGGCTCACCATCGAGGTAGTCGAGGACTAAATTGCCTCGGGTCGTTCTCGGGGTGTGCGGCGGAATAGCCGCCTACAAATCTGTTGAGTTACTGCGCCTCCTCACCGAAGCGGGGCATGACGTCACAGTCGTTCCCACGGAGAATGCTCTGCGCTTTGTCGGGTCGGCCACCTTTGAGGCACTTTCAGGTAAGCCTGTGTCCACTTCTGTGTGGGATGGAGTCGACCGAGTCGCCCACATTGACATCGGTGCGAGTGCCGACCTGATAATCATTGCTCCCGCAACTGCCGACTTTTTAGCACGGGCCACCCACGGGGTAGCTAGCGACCTCTTGGGCAACACTCTTCTCAGTGCAACGGCACCCGTACTCATCGCCCCTGCGATGCATACGCAAATGTGGGAGCATCCGGCGACGGCTCACAATGTTGCGCTAATGCGGTCCCGGGGAAATTTTGTGCTTGAGCCAGATTCGGGTCGCTTGACGGGCAAGGATTCAGGTGTCGGGAGGCTACCCTCTCCGATGAGTATTTTCGATGCAGCTATCGCACTGCTCGGTGGAACGGCCGGTCTGCTTTCAGGTCGACACGTTGTTGTGACGGCCGGCGGGACTCAGGAGAGTTGGGACCCCGTCAGGTTTTTGGGCAATCGGAGCAGTGGTAAGCAAGGAATTGCAATTGCTAGAGCCGCTCTCGCGGCAGGTGCACGGGTCACGTTAATAACGGGTTCAGTCCAAGAGGCTGTTCCCGCAGGGGTTAACCATGTGAAGGCTTCGAGTGCAGCCCTGATGCTTGATGCCGTTCGTGAAACCATGACGCAGGAGCCCGATGCGCTGGTTATGGCCGCCGCGGTGGCAGATTTTCGCCCGATTGATATTCAAGAAGGCAAGATCAAGAAGGACTCCAAAAGCACTGAAATTCCAACATTGAATCTCCAGCAAACGACTGATATTTTGGCAACGGTGTGCAGTGAGCGCGGAAGTTCGTCCCTGCCTGTGGTTATTGGGTTCGGTGCAGAAACCGTGCACTCCGATGAAGAACTCATGGCCTTGGGATCGACAAAATTGAAAGCCAAAGGCTGCGAGATGCTGGTGGTCAACAATGTGGCACACGGGGCCATTTTTGGCGAGGATCACTCCGAGGTTATTTTCATGGATTCCAATTCACACCAGAAGCAAAATGGGACCAAGGATCAAATCGCTCAGGCTCTCGTGGCTCGGCTTGGATCCATCCTTGAGGGGCTACACTAGGCCGCTGGACCTGCACATCACTCGCGTTGACACCCAATGGGAGTGGGCGTCGTAATGACGCAAATGAATCAATATGAAGGGGAAACCTGTGGCCCATCGACTCTTTACTTCTGAATCCGTGACCGAAGGTCACCCCGACAAGATGGCCGATCAAATCTCTGACGCTATTCTCGACGACCTTCTACGTCAGGATCCTTCCAGTCGGGTAGCGGTGGAGACCATGCTCACCACTGGTCAAGTCCATGTCGCGGGCGAGGTGACCACAGAGGGTTTCGCCGACGTCATGTCTCTCGTGCGCGATACGGTACTTGAGATCGGTTACGACGCGTCTGAAAAAGGGTTTGATGGGGCATCGTGTGGCATCTCGGTTTCAATCGGCCAACAGTCACCGGATATTTCACAGGGTGTCAACGACGCCATCGAAGAGCGTGAAGGTGGCAGCGCTGATCCCATGGATCGACAGGGTGCTGGCGACCAAGGCCTGATGTTTGGCTACGCCTGCACGGATACTCCAGAACTCATGCCTCTGCCGATTTCACTCGCACACAAGCTGGCACAGCAGTTGACCGCGGTCCGCAAGAACGGCCAAATGGCCTATCTTCGACCCGATGGCAAGACTCAAGTGACCATCGCCTATGACGAAAATGACCGGCCAGTGCGCATCGACACCATTGTTATCAGCAGTCAACATGCTGAGGGTATTGATTTGGATGGGCAGTTGGCACCCGATGTTCGCAAATATGTAGTTGAGCCAATCCTGAAAGATGTAGATCTTGATTCAAAAGATTTCCGCCTGTTGGTCAATCCCACGGGTAACTTTGTTGTGGGCGGTCCCATGGGTGATGCCGGTCTCACAGGTCGAAAGATCATCGTTGACACATACGGTGGCATGGCTCGCCATGGTGGCGGCGCCTTCTCGGGCAAGGATCCGTCAAAGGTCGACCGCTCAGCGGCTTATGCCATGCGATGGGTTGCCAAGAACGTAGTTGCCGCGAAACTGGCCACTCGCTGTGAAGTGCAGGTGGCATACGCCATCGGTAAGGCACATCCTGTGGGTTTATTCGTTGAAACATTTGGCACAGGCGTGGTCAGCGATGAAAAGATACAAGAGGCCGTGCTCCAGGTATTTGATCTTCGTCCTGCCGCGATCATCCATGATCTAGATCTCCTTCGCCCCATTTACAAGTCAACGGCTGCATATGGGCACTTTGGTCGTCCTGCTGAAGGTGGATTCTTTACCTGGGAAAATGTAGATCGAGCAGAACAACTGCGTACCGCAGCTGGCCTCTGATTTCGTTGACCCGTGAATGAAGGGCAGGAGCAGCTACTTCTTTTAGCTGACTCTGCCCCTGCTAAGCGGGCCGCAAAAACAACGAGAGTAAAAAAGACTGAGCCAGCAAAAGTAAATCCGATTGCTCGAGTTCGGGTAGATGTTTCGATTGCGCATCTAGACAGGGACTTCGATTATGTTGTCCCAAGCGATCTCGATGATCAAGTGAGCATCGGTTGCAAAGTACGAGTCCGGTTCAACCGTGCACTAACCGACGCAATAGTGATTGATCGAATAGCAGAGTCCGAATTTTCCAAACTTTCCAGCATCGAAAGAGTCATTGGTCCAGCATTGACTCCGGAAACTTTGTCACTGGTGCAATCTGTGTGTCAACGTTATGCGGGGTTGTTCTGGGATGTTGTGCGTGCCGCGGTACCAAAAAAGCATGGCCGAATCGCCGCAGGAGCGACCCAACTCCAGACTGCGGCTTCAGTTCATGCCTCCGAATCAGGCGAAGTACCCGATTCCACATGCTGGGACGCGTATGACAATGGCACGAATGTTCTCGCTCAATTGATGGCGGGAGAGACTGTACGTGGTTGCTGGTCTTCAGCGCCCGCCACAGATTGGCGCAGGGAAATTCGAGGGTTGATTGATTGCATCCGTTACGGAAATGGAGAGCATCATGATGCAGCGGGCATTTTGATTTTGGTCCCCGATGTCAAAGATGTACGCCACTTCCTTGAGCTCATGGGCGACTTAACAGTAGAGGTGCTGACGGCGGAGCTGGGAGAGGGAGCGCGCTATAAAGCATTTCAGCGCATTTATGCAGGTGTCAGTCGCGTGGTGATTGGAACGAGGTCGGCTGTGTTTGCCCCTGTGGCTAATCTCAAGGCGATTGTCATGTGGGATGACGGCAATGACACCTACTCAGATCCACATGCACCGTACTGGGATGCCCGTGAAGTGGCCGCACTCAGAAGCCACGAATCTGCGTGCTCGCTACTGGTGGGAAACACGAGCAGGTCAGTGGTGACTCAATCCTGGTGTGAAAGTGGATGGGCCACCGACATTTCCCCTTCGAGTGCGGCTAAAAAGAGAGTCATGGGGCGAGTGCGTGCGGTTGTACCGGAGGATGCTGCTCTGGACCCAGCGCAAGCACGAATTCCCCGAATTGCTTGGCAGGCGGCACAGAAAGGCCTGATTACTGGACCAGTGCTCATTCAAGTGGCTCGTAAGGGCTACATACCCGTCATCATGTGCCTCGATTGTGGGGTAGTTGCTACGTGCAAGTGTGGTGGAGCAATCCAAACGGTGCGCCATGGCACTGGATCTGTGACGCACTGTATCCGCTGCGGCATTCAGGCATGGCGATGTTCTTGCGGTGGAAATCGGACCAAAGCATTGTCCATCGGTGCGGAGCGAACAGCCGAGGAAATTGGGCGGGCCTTCCCAGGTACCCCAATTTTGTGGTCTCAAGCAGATCGCCTGATCGATCATGTGGACAGTGCGCCTCGAATTGTTGTTGCCACTCCCGGTGCAGAACCCATGGCAATGGGTGGTTACTCGGCAGTAATAGTTCTGGATGCGTCCACGAGTGCACCATCCCTCCTGGCTCAGGAATCATTGATGCGGAGATTCTTCAATGCGGCGGTGCTCGGTTCGCCGAGTGCACACGTTGTTATCGTCGCGCCAGCTGTCGAGCGTGCTGTGCAAGCCGTAACTCGCTGGGATGCGCGCTGGGCTGCCTCACGTGAACTCTCAGAACGACGCGAAGCGCATCTGCCGCCGAGCACAAGGTTTGTCCGTATTGACGGTGCTCGGACCGACGTTGTAGCTTTCATTGACAGCATTCAATCGATGATGCTCGCGAATGGGCATGCACAACGAGTCCACGAGCGAGATTATTTCTCCGTTCTCGGCCCCATCGACCATGCCAACCTCGATCGTGCCAACCTCGATCGTGCCAACCTCGATCGCGTGGACGAGAGGCAAGTTGGCGATACTCGAGTCCACGCATTTTTGGCGGTCAACCGGTCGCGTGGAAGCGAACTATCAAGGCACTTGTTGGAGTTGACTCGTGTACGTTCGACAGACTCAAAGTGTGGACACGTACAAGTGCGTGTCGATCCCAGAGATTTCTAGTCGTCATCAACATGATCTAGACTCCTCTTATGGCCATTCAACCGATTCGAATCTTTGGTGATCCGGTATTGCGAACACCGGCTGCCGAAGTTGTCGATTTTGACAAGGAGCTTCGAAAGTTAGTGGCAGATTTGACTGACACTATGCAAGATGCCCCCGGTGTTGGTTTGGCGGCACCGCAACTTGGGGTGTCCCTTCGAGTTTTCACTTACTGGGTCGACGATGACCTCGGTCATGTTGTGAATCCAACCTTGGATTTGTCCGATGACCTTCAGATCGGTGAAGAAGGATGCCTTTCCTTACCGGGACTATCCTTTGACACCCCGCGCTCCATGAGTTTGGTTGCAAAGGGTTTCAACATGTATGGCGAGCCCATTGAGTTGGTCGGTTCTGACCTGCTTGCCCGTTGTGTTCAGCATGAAACAGACCATCTTGATGGAATCATCTTTATTGATCGGCTCGACCCCGAGACTCGTAAAGAGGCCATGAAGGCTATTCGCGAGTCAGATTGGTTCGGAGACGACACAATCGTCAAAACCAGCCCGCACGCTTTATCTCAAAAGTGGCTTTAGGGTGCGCTTAGTTTTTGCTGGTACCCCAGCCGCGGCTGTGCCTGCCCTGCAACTCCTGATTGACTCTCATCACGAGATTCTTGCGGTACTGACGCAACCGCCCTCACGGACCGGAAGAGGGCGCGCACTCACTCCCAGCGACGTAGAACGTTTAGCACGTGATCATGGCATTGAAGTTTTGGTGCCAGAGAAGGTGACTTCTGCGGCAGAACGATTACGGGCCTTGAAGCCAGATTGCATCCCGGTAGTTGCCTATGGTCAAATAATTCCAGCTGACATGCTGGCGATTCCCGCTTTCGGTTGGGTAAATCTCCATTTCTCTTTGCTGCCGGCCTTGCGTGGGGCTGCGCCGGTTCAGCACGCAATCTGGGGTGGAGATCAAATAACTGGTGCTACGACTTTTCTCCTCGATGAAGGCATGGATACTGGGCCAGTTCTAGGAACTATGGTCGAGGCGATATCTCCCGATGACACCGCAGGATCCCTTTTGCACAAGCTGTCTGAGTCCGGAGCAGTACTGCTGTGCCAAACCATTGATGCGCTTGAACAAGGGCTTCTGACGCCGGTGGCGCAACCGAGTGACGGAGTGACTTTAGCTCCGAAAATTGACAAGGCCGATGCCCGAATCAATTGGGAACACCCGGCTAGAGAAGTTGACCGAAGAATTAGGGCCATGACGCCCGCTCCTGGGGCATGGACGACCAGCCCCGACGGTGACTCTTTTGTCATTGGCCCGATAGTGCTCACAGATTCAGAAGGCAGCCTTGGTCCTGGCGAGATTCGAATTGAAAGAAATCGGGTTCTCGTGGGCACCGCCACCTCGGCTGTTGCGCTCGGCACGCTGACGCCGCAGGGGCGCAAGTCAATGAAGGCTGCCGACTGGGCTCGAGGATTACGGCAGCCACAGGAAAGGTTTATGTGAGCACCCAAAGCACCATTGATATTCCGCGCAGGGCCGCTTTGGAGTTGCTGGGGCTCGTGCGAGATGAAGGTGCCTATGCCAATCTGGCACTGGCCCAGGTCCTTAAGAACAATGCGCTGAATGGGCGAGACGCAGCATTCACGGTCGAGCTGGCCTACGGCGTCCTGAGAAATCAAATGCTCTATGACTCGCTTGCGCAGGCATGCTCGGACCGAGAGGTTACGGCCATCGAGCCAGCTTTGTTGGACATCATTCGAATGGGTATCCACCAGATCGTTGCAATGCGAGTTCCAGATCATGCTGCAGTCGACTCAAGTGTGAATCTGGCCCGACTCAACGTCAATGATGCCCACGGAAAAGCCAAGGCTGGGTTTGTGAATGCGATTCTTCGATGCGTAGTGCGCAATCTTGAATCGGATTCTTTAGAGATCAACACGCAGCATCTGAGTCTCGCGGTGAAATATTCTCACCCCGAATGGATCATTGATTCCTATCGCGAGGCTCTCAACGCGTCGGGTCGCTCAACGTCAGAATTAGAATCGTTGTTGAAAGAAAATAACATTCCTGCGAAGCCTGTTCTGGCAATTCGTTCAGGTGAAATAGAGATCGACGGGACGAGTTCTGGTCGTTGGAGCACTCAGGCGCGGGTTGTTGAGTCGACAGTGCCGCAGGACATTGAAGCAGTTCGATTGGGTCATGCAATCGTGCAAGATGAAGGTAGCCAACTAGTTGCGCAAGCCTTTTTACTGTCCAAGCCGAAAGGCCCGGAATCCGCATGGCTTGACATGTGCGCAGGTCCCGGTGGAAAGGCAGCATTGATTTCTGACTCCGTGCCCTCTGGGGTCACATTCACCGCGGTTGAGTTACACGCTCATCGCGCTCGACTGATGGAGCGGATTATTAATCCCGAAACGTCAGTCCTAGTGGCAGATGCCAGGACACGTCCGTGGGGCAACCAGTTCTTCGATCGAATTCTGGTGGACGCCCCGTGCACGGGACTAGGTGCATTGCGCCGCAGACCTGAGGCTCGGTGGCGTAAGCAAGAGAGGGATCTCTACGAGTTGACCTCACTTCAAGAGGTCCTTCTCAATGCCGCATTGGACAGCGTGCGTGGCGGGGGAATTGTCTGTTACGTCACATGTTCACCGCACGTGGAGGAAACGAGAATGCTGGTGCGTATGGTGCTCGAAGAACGTGGAGGTGCTCAATTGGAGGATGCGCGACCTCTATTCCCCGGAATCCCCGATCTAGGGCCAGGACCGGATGTGCAGTTGTGGCCGCCTGTCCCTCGACCAGATGCC
>Ga0213868_10000831_pt1 | contig 30028 bp, 32 predicted proteins | sample PICome_9_FD_160087 | JGI IMG/M metagenome (GOLD analysis project Ga0213868, IMG submission 160087) | Coastal seawater microbial communities near Pivers Island, North Carolina, United States - PICO127 | ecosystem: Environmental > Aquatic > Marine > Coastal | place: USA: North Carolina... | reverse complement strand
GTTGGCCAACGGTAGCAGATCAAGAAGAGAACATCATTGCCATGAAAGATTGGATTTTAAACCGTATTAATTGGATGAACTCTAATATAGGTTCTCCAAATGACTGTTCTGATGTCTCTGTTCCTGACTTAGTGATTAGTAAAATACACTATAAACCCCTAGAGGAAGAAGGCTATTCTAGTAAAGAACTAGAGTTTATTGAAATAACAAACAACAGCAATCAAACTATCAATTTAACAGGGTATTACATTAGAGAACTAGGACTTTCATATCAATTTCTATCTAATACTACTGTGGCAGCAAATGAAAAGATTTACTTAAGTGGCGATGCTGCTGCATTTGAAGATTTCTATGGTTTTGCCCCTTTTGATGAATTTACTAGAGATTTAAGCAATAGCTCATATAAAATTATTTTATCGGATGCTTACGGAAATACTATAGATGAAGTTTGGTATACAGACAGTGATCCATGGCCCGAAAGTGCAGACGGAGATGGGCCGTATTTGCAACTGGTTGATTTAAATTCGGACAATAGTTTGGCGAGTAACTGGATTGCAAGTTCAGAAACACTCTCAACAAAAGATGTTGCACGTTTGCAAGAACATATTTTAGTGTATCCAAACCCTACAAATGGCCGTATAACTATTACATTAGATTCGTCAGAAACTGAATCTTTAGAATTTATTATTTACAATTCTTTAGGGCAGTCTGTAGGATATTTTGAATTAGATTCAAGCAATTTAGAAATTAATTTAAGCTATCTCAGTAATGGCATATACTATTACCATATAAAAAACAAGGGTGAACTTATTTCACAAAATAAGATTATTAAACGCCAATAGTACGGAGAAAAAAATTATACTAATCAAATTTTCAAAACAACACACTTAAACTAAGTTATTTATTTATGTACCTTTCAAATAAACAAGGAATTAAATATTCTGTAATTACAGTTGCATTAGCTGGATTTTTATTTGGTTTTGATACCATCGTGATTTCTGGTGCTGATCAATCAATTCAAAAACTTTGGAATACTGGAGATTGGTTTCATGGAATTTTTATAATGTCCATGGCTCTATGGGGAACAGTTTTAGGTGCTTTATCAGGAGGTGTTCCATGTGATAAATTTGGGCGTAAAAAAACTTTATTTTGGATTGGAGTATTATATTTAACCTCTGCTTTAGGCTCTAGTTTGGCAACTGACCCGTATGTTTTTTCGTTTTTCCGCTTCATTGGAGGAGTTGGTGTTGGAGCTTCTTCCGTAGCTGCACCTATTTATATATCTGAAATAGCTCCAGCTAATAAAAGAGGAAGCCTTGTTGCTACCTATCAATTCAATATTGTTTTTGGAATACTAATTGCTTTTTTCTCTAACTATCTGATAGGGAGCTATATTATTGAAAATGCTTGGCGTTGGATGCTTGGTATAGAAGCCGTTCCGGCAATAATTTATTGTGTAATGATTTTAGGAATCCCAAACAGCCCAAGATGGTTGTTACTTAGAGGTAACGACGAAGCTAAAGCTAAAAAACTTTTACAACAACTCGATCCTTTAGCTAATGTTGAAGAACGAATTAAAGCCATAAAAAAATCTGTTTTCAGGAAACAAACTAACTTTTTCTCAGGTCAATATAATAAGCCTATTCTATTGGCTTTTTTATTAGCTTTTTTCAATCAAGTGTCCGGTATAAATTTCATACTTTATTACGCGCCAAGGATTTTTGAAGCTGCAGGAATTAATCAAAGTAATACTTTGATAGCGTCTGTACCAATAGGTATTGTAAATCTAATTTTCACCTTATTAGGAATGTATCTTATTGATAAAATGGGCCGCAAACAATTGATGACTATTGGTTCAATTGGTTATATTACAACATTATTTGGTGTTGCATGGTCTTTTCATATTGGTGCAGAAGGTTGGTTGGTTGTTTTCTTTATAAGTGCATTTGTTAGTTCTCATGCAATTGGTCAAGGTGCTGTTATTTGGGTATTTATCTCTGAAATATTTCCCAATTCAATACGTGCCAACGGAATGTCACTTGGAAGTAGTACACACTGGGTTTTCGCTGCTATTATAACCATGATAACACCAGCTGTTTTATCAGCGTTTTCACCTGTTACTATATTCCTGTTTTTTGCAGGGATGATGATATTTCAGTTAATTTGGGTAAGAACGAAAATGCCTGAAACTAAGGGTAAAAAACTAGAAGAAATAGAATCGGAATTGATAAATAATAAATAATTTAAAAACAATGAGGTTAGTATTAATACTGCTTTTAATTTTAGTGGTTTCAAGTTGTAAAAAAGAACAACATCCGGGAGAATCCACACGTGTCAATATTTCTAAATCTTATCAAGAGAAACATCGCCCTCAATTGCATTTCACACCAGAGGCTAAATGGATGAATGATCCAAATGGAATGTTTTATTATGATGGTAAATATCATTTGTTTTATCAATATTATCCAGACAGCATAGTTTGGGGGCCAATGCACTGGGGACATGCAGAATCGAAAGATTTAGTGTATTGGAAACATCTTCCAATTGGGTTATTCCCTGATTCTATCGGATGTATTTTTTCTGGAGGAGCTATTGTTGATACTGATAATACATCGAAATTAGGAACTATCGAAAATCCTCCAATCATAGCTACTTTCACACATCATAATTTTGAAGACGAAAAAGCAAAAACAAATGATTTCCAAAAACAAAGTATTGCTTATAGTTTAAATGGTGGCTATGAATGGATAAAGTATAAGGACAATCCCGTAATTCCAAATTCCGAAAAAATCAAAGATTTTAGAGATCCAAAAGTTGTATGGCATGAAGCTTCACAAAAATGGATTTTAGTATTAGCAGCTTATGATAAAGTGAAATTTTATTCGTCATCAAATCTTACTGATTGGGAATTTATTTCAAACTTTGGAATTGAAGGAGATAATCGATTATGGGAATGCCCTGATTTATTTCCAATAAAAGTAGAAGGATCTGATGAAACCAAGTGGGTTTTAATTGTTAGTATTCAAAAAAATGCCCCAAATGAAGGTACAGCAACCTCCTATTTTGTTGGCGAATTTGATGGTACAGAATTTAAAAGTGATAAAAAAACTCAAAAGTGGTTAGATTATGGAACAGATAATTACGCTTTTGTGACATGGAATAATATCCCTAAAGACGATGGACGAATCATTGGAATTGGTTGGATGTCTAATTGGCAATATGCCCAAATTGTACCAACGGAAAAATGGCGAAGCGCAATGACGTTGCCTAGAGAATTGAAGTTGGTTAAATCAGGATCAGCCTATAAATTGCACAGTTTACCTACAAAAGAGTTTCAAAGATTAAGAAAACCCTCTACTTCTCTTGGCCAAATAAATATCACAGAAGAAAAGGTTTTAAAAGGTTCATTTTCAGCTTCACAAACCGAATTAGACTTACTAGTTAATTTAAAGGAAACCTCAGCTAAGTCATTTGGGGTTAAACTTCAAAATGATTTGGGAGAAAACATTATAATTAAATTTGATAAAAAAGAAGGAAAAATAGTTGTCGATAGAACCAATTCACGGAAGGATAAGTTTTCCGAAGACTTCTTTAAAGAAGTTCATACAGCTCCAATTAGTTTTGAAAATGAAAAAATGGACATACGTCTAATTATTGACGCTGCTTCTGTTGAAATTTTCGTCAATAGCGGGGAGGTAAGTTTTACAAGTATTTTCTTTCCTTCAGAAAAATTCAATGCCATTTCCTTGTTTTCAAATAATGGAATATGTAAAATTATTAATGGTGAAATATATCCTTTAAATAGTATATGGAATTAAAAATGAGGAAAAGGTATATCTCCCTTTGGAATGCAAAAACACGTTATGTCCGATATGACCCAAACTACAAAAAAAGTAAAAAAATTATAACCTTACTATTAGTAGGAGTTCGTTTTACTTATGCTGCAATAATATGAGCTAATCTTAACGCTAAAACTATTGATAGACGAGTTCGGTTTTTATTTACTAAATTACTTGCTAAACCACGCCAAGTATTCATAGCCCAAAACGTTATCAATAATTAAAACAATGAAATGAAAAAGAAGATTCTGATTACTTTATTATTCTTTACTGTATTAATAACTTTTGGGCAAGAAAAAACAGTGTTCCGAAAATTCAAAACTTCTCGGATTGAAAAAGTAGATTTCTCTAAAATTTATAACAAAAAAACAGGAAAGAAAATAAAGAAAAAGAAATATATTAAATTAAAAAAAAATAATCCCAATCTACAATTAGAGAGAATTATTGGTGTTAATGGAGAAATAGTGAAATATCTATTGGACTTATCCATAATCAATAATTCACCTAGAAATTATAGAGCTAAACCAATTATTAAAGGGGAATTATTTCCAAATTTTATTGCAAAAACAATCAATAAAAGAATAATTGAATTAAGTAGGCAAAGAGGAAAAATTGTTATTTTAAGATTTGAACTAGAAGCAAATAGTTTTAGATTTAAAAAACAAGAAATTAAACAAATTGATAACTTAATTAATAAAATTAACAACAAAAATGAAAAAGTTATAGCTATCATTTTCTTTGCTTCAAATGAATTAGATATTAAAAAGGGATTTGATTTGCAAAATTCAAATTTCGAAATAATTTCAAATGGTTATAATTTTCAAGAAAAATTTTCAATTACAAGATTTCCCACGACAATTGTAATTGATAAAAATGGAAAATTAATTAATTATTATAATTACATGGATGAAATAAATTTAACTCATCTTGTTAACGAATAAACTAAAGCTAACTAAGTATATAATTTATTGCTAGTTCTAGCTTACTTACGAAAGTTCTCGTGGATTTTCTAGTTGGTTTTGTATTTGCTAAATTAGGTGCTTAAACACGCAACAAACCATATACAACAACGTTGTACACCATTTGAGAAAAGTGTTTTACATATCATTAATATTCGGATTTCTAATCAGCTGTGGGAATGATAAAACATTAGTTGAAATAGAAAAATACGTGCAAGAAATTGAGAATCGAAAAGATTTATCGGAATCAATTACTGAATTTAACACGGAGGATTTGAATGGCGAAATTGTTGGTGGAATTTCCATCTATGAACTGACGGATAATAACGGAGAAATTTATAGAATAATCGCAGAAGTAGGACAACCAAATCAATCGCCAGCGAATTATGAGTTTTTCTTTAAAAATGATAGTCTGACTTTTGCCAGAATTTTGGAATTTAATGAAACTGGAACTGATACGCTTATAAATAGCCAATACTATTATAATGGAACTAAATTAATAAAGCAAATCGACCAAATGAAAGAGAAAATGGAAGCAGAAACTGTAAGACAAGCATCTGAATTTTATCTTGTTTATGGAAAAGAATCAACTCAATCTCAAAATGCTGATATTGATTCTACTTTATTATACGGAATTTGGGATTCAACTAAAGGCGGAGATGCAGATTTTCGAATTACCGAAAATGAGTTTTATTTAGTTGACTATTTTGAACGCTCGGAATATAAAATCAATGGAAATTTGATTAAAATCATAGGAAGTGATTTTTATGAAAATGGATTGATTTTAAAAGCCACTCAAGATTCTCTTAAAATCAAATGGGTTGAATTAGATGTTGTTGTGGACTATTGGAAATTTAACAAGTAAAAAACGGTGTACAACACCGTATAAAATTTATGCTATATTTAAAGAAAAATTGTAAATTTCAAACAACCAATAACTATTTGTACTAGGCTGAAAATCTCAAGGATTTTAAGCCGCACAAATCTTATACAAACACGTTGGCAATAATTACGAATGAAAAGAACATTATTCATTTTTGAACATAAAAAAGGGTTTTTCATTTCCCCAGAAAATCTTGTCTTAATTATTTCAACAGGACTCATTTTTTTGTTAGGTTATTTGAATAGCACGCCACAATTCGATTTCGGAAATTTATTTAATTATATACTAATTGTATGGCTATTATATTTTATTGGTTACATGGTTAGTAACTTCTTTTTACACGAACGAAAGAACGGAGAATTTAAAGGAAAAATAGAACTTCAAAATGATTCTATAATTATCAATAAATCAAAATATGAATTGAATGAGATAAATGAAATTTCCATTCATTCAAATGACTATGAGGGACAATTTGTCAATGGGACATTCGAATTTGCTCGACATTTATCAAACGGACTAAATAATGAGTTGAAATTAAAATTATCCAAAGGAAAAGAAATTAACTGTCATTTTCTTCAAACAAAAGGGCAAAGAATTAAAAATTTCAGAGATGTTTTAATCAACTACCATTTGAAAGGAAAAATCAGTTGGTTGCATTTATTGAATGTTTTGGAAATGGACGATTATGATGAGATACAAATTTTCAAAGCAGAATTAAAAGAAAGAAAATAACTATTGCCAACAATGGCTATAATTCATTGTTACACTTGAACATTAAACAAAAATAAAAACATACATTTAGGCTGATTTCATAAGCGGAATAATCCTACGGATGATTCCACAACGAAATCATAGCCTAAAACGTTGGCAGTAATTTGAAAACGATAAAATTAAAGATAAACATTAAACAATTAACAATTGGACTTCTGACAATAGGGTTAATGAGTTGTAACTCGACACCGAAAGAAAAAAACGAAGAAGAAACAGCAACCTATTCGGACATTAAGATTGTCGGTGCAATGAAAAATGTAATGTGGAAAGGCGAATTAGGAAGTAGTATTAATCTTGATACCATTTCGGACAAAAATGGACTTTATGGACTTGGTCCTGTAAGCTACTTAACAGGAGAATTACTGATTAATAACGGTAAGAGCTACGTGTCAAAAGTTACTTCGGACTCGACAATGACTGTTGAAAAGACATTTGAAACATCAGCTCCTTTTTTGGTCTATGGAAACGTAACTGAATGGACTGAAATTGAATTACCATTTGAACTAAAGACAATTCAAGAGTTGGAAAAATTCGTTGACAACAAAACAACTGGTTTTAAAAGACCATTCGCCTTTAAATTAATCGGACAAGTTTCGAGTGCTGTAATTCATATACAGAATTTACCCGAAGGAACAAAAGTATCATCGCCTGATGAAGCACATCAAGGACAAACAAATTACAATATCGAAAATGAAAATGCTGAAATAATCGGGTTCTTTTCGACAGAACATAAAGGCATTTTTACACATCACGATTCATTTTTGCATATGCACTTGATAACAAAAGACGAGAGTAAAATGGGACATTTAGACGAATTAGAAATCGGAGAAATGAAATTATATATACCGAAAAAATAAAAACTACCGCCAACATTGGCTATACGTAATGCGGGCGAAAGTGCTAATGTGAAAGCAAATTCATTAAACAAATATTTCGGTAAACCGACAGTGGAGTGCCTTGAAAACCCGCACTACGCATAGCCGAGACCGTTAGCAAACATTTGACTAACACATAAATAAACAACTAAACAATGAAAACATTAATTCTTACAATCTCTCTTATGTTTTTGACACAACTTGAAGTTAAAGCTCAAACAGAATTTGTATTGGAACCCTCTCAAAGTATGATAATGACAGGAAAAGGACCTGGTCAAGACGGAACGATTAATCCCTTCTTTGGTCAAGACTGTTATGCAATTATTAAAAATATTGGAAAACGAAAATTCTCAATAAAGATTCAACAAAAAGGAAAAATTATTGAAGAAATTTCTATTTTAAAAGGTGAATTAAAAAAAGTAAAACTCTTAAAAGATTATGAACTTTATTTAGATCCAAATCCTGAAGGAACAGCAAAAGCAAGCGTTGATTATGAAAAAATAGAAGAATAAAAAACGTTTGCTAACAATGGCTATAAGTAATTGCTCGTTCTCGCCTACTTCTGAAAATCCTTGCGGATTTCCAACTTGGTGTGTACTTGCAAAGTTGAGTGCTAACCCAAGCAACTACTCATAGCCGAGACCTTTATGTAACATAAACGAAAATCAAAAGAAACATGAACCTAAAATTTTACATTACTTCACTATTAATTATCCTAAGTACAGTACTTGTGAATGCACAGGTCATTATCACCGAAGACATAGATTATATTGCTGATTCTGTTTACAATGACAACAAGGATTTTTTAGATATCTACATCCCTGAAGGTAAAAAAGATGCTCCAGTTATTGTTTATTTCCATGGAGGAGCTCTTTTAATGGGAAATAAAAGTTGGGGCAAGGATATCGGTCATAAAGTAGCTCAGTCTGGAATCGGTCTGGTTAGCGTCAACTATCGGTTGTCTCCTGATTTTCAACATCCAGCTCATTTGAATGACGCAGCAGCTGCAACAGCATGGGTAATCAATAACATAGAGAGATATGGCGGAAATCCCAAAAAGGTCTACGTGGCTGGCCATTCCGCTGGAGCTTATCTCGCTGCACTCCTTGCAATTGATTTTTCAGTATTACAAGCCCATAGCATCGAGCAGTCTAAGATCAGAGGTGCTATCTTAATTAGTCCTTTTCTTTATGTTGAAGACACAGCAAAAGACCGTATCCAAAGAGATTCAATTTACGAGACCATTTGGGGTAATAATCCGCAAAATTGGATGCAAGCCTCCGTAACACCTCATATTTTAAGTAATCGAGATAATATTTTACTTATCTACGCCGATGGTGACGATGCCTGGAGAAAAGAACAGAACGAACGATTTGCTGCTGCAATGACAGCGGCGGGTAATCTTCATGTATTTACAAAAGAGGTGCCAAATAGAACCCACGCTACACTACTCACTGCAATTCTAGATAATGATGATATGATTGTAAAACTTATAAGTGACTTTGTAATGAAAAAATAATAAATAAAACGTTACATAACAACGTGTATAATTCATTGCTGGTTATAGCCTACTTACGAAAGTCCTCGCGGACTTTCTATTTCTGATTTATTTGCTAAATTTAGTTCCTAAACCACGCAACGAAATCATATACAAACACGTTAGCTACAAGCAGAACGAAATGAAAAACTTCACAGATATTTTTAAAAAAATTGGCGGATTATCTAAGGAAAACGAAAAAATCCTCATTTCTTCCATCAAAAAAGTTTCATTTGACTCAAAAACTATTTTACAAAAAGAAGGTCAAATTTCCGACAAAATTTATATTATTGAAAAAGGAATTGTAAGAGCTTTTTACCATAAAGAAGGAAAAGACATTACTTATGCAATAGCGACTCAAAACGATTTTATTGGATCTATGTCCAGCTTCTTTATGCAAACTCCAAGTAATAAAACTGTGGAAACAATTGAGGATTGTGTTTTATGGGAATTTGAATACAATAAATTACAAGCCTTATTCGATATGAATCCAGAACTTGGAAAAGCAGGAAGGTTATTTGCAAACTTTGGTGTTGCAGTTATGGAGCAAAGGTTTGACAATATGATGTTTTACACAGCTAAAGAACGTTATGAGATACTATTGAATAATCGTCCTGAAGTTATTCAAAAAGTTCCATTAGGAATGATTGCTTCTTATTTAGGCATAACTCAAGAAACATTAAGCCGAATTAGGAATTAGTATTTTTTGACAATTGTCAAAAGGATTCCTCTCTTTAAATTCTAAATTTGCCCATTATAACATAAAAACACCATTTAAAATGAAATCAAAATTAACATTAGTTTTACGCATACTTCTTGGTTTACTTTTTCTTCTTGTGGGTCTTAATAAATTTCTTGAATTCCTGCCTGTTCCGCCAATGAATGAAGCTAGCTCAAATTTTATAGGAGCGTTAATAAAAACTGGCTATATGTGGCAATTGGTTGGAATAACTGAGATGTCAGCAGGTGTTTTGTTATTATTGAACAAATGGAAAGGCTTAGCACTTATTTTTGGAGCTATTATATCTGTAAACATAGTTTTGTTCCGAATTGTATTAGATACTAATGGAATAGGCTTAGCTTTGTTTGTAGCGATTTTAAATACTTTTTTAATGTATACAAATTGGTCTAGTTTTAGTTCTTTGTTTAAAACTGAATAACAAAGAAAAATATAATTAAAATTGGAAATGAATAAAAAGCCTGTAGCTAACACCGTATAAAATTAATTGCTGGTTTTAGCCTATTTACGAAAGTCCAAACGGACTTTCTATCTGTGATTTATTTGCTAAATTTAGTGCTGAAAACACGCAACTAATCTTATACAAAAACGTTGTAAACAAAAAGCCGCTTAAAGCCAAACGAAAACCAAAGCTTTCAGTTAACAACAATGTGTAAATTTCATAGGCCAAGTAAGAAGAATGTTTAAAAGATAAATATGATCTTTAGTAGTAATAAAAAAATTAATAAAAAAAAGAATCGCCTTACGGCATTTTACACCAATCCGTTGTGGTGCATTAAAGAAAATCGTGAATAAATTTAAAATTGTAATTATATTAATATTTATTAGTTCTTTCAAGTTAATTGGTCAAGAACTAACAGGAGCTTGGTTATTTAATAATCAAGAGGCATTTATAGCCGAAAATGGCGAAAAAATTACAAGCGATATTTTTGATTTTTTTAGTGGATATACAGTTTCAAATGACACACTAAAGGTCAAACATATTTATCCTAAATCGGAATGCTCAACTTTAGATGAAAATGGAAAAAGTGTCATTATTCCTTGCCCTGACAATTCAATACCTGACTCTCAATATGAAATAATTAAATTGACTTCTGACAGTCTATTTCTTCGTCCAATTAATCGCTCGGCTATTGCTATTTCTACTAGATTAAAGAACAGGTATCACGAGCAATCAAAAAAGATTGTTTCCGATACTAATTATAAACCAGAATATTTTAAGACCATCAAATTGTATAATTCTAAAACTCTTTTTGAGGAAATAAGTTGGTCAAAAATCAGAATATCAAGTAAAAGCAATGGCTGGTTTCAAGAGTATTATGAATATCTTGAAATAAATAGTGACGGAACTTTTAAAGCATTTAAGAAAGTAAAACCATTTGAAGAAGGTAAACCGAGAAAAGAATATATTTCAAAAGAAACTTTTTACGAAGACACATTGTCTGAAAATCAACTTAATGAATTGAACTCGGACTTGAGCAAAAGTGGTTTTTTTCATTTTAATATTGACAGTGAAGGATGGTCATCACACGGTTATTTAATTAAGATTCAGATATCTAATGACAACAAAACTAAAAAACACATTGGATATGGACATAAATTTCCAAAATTTGCATTACCATTAATTAATGGATTATTAAATATTGTTAATGAAGAAGAAACAATTAAATCCAAAACAAGATTTGACATTCCGACTGATTTTATAAGTGATGGAAAAAAATAACGCACCACAACAATGTATATAAAACATAGCTATTATAGGCTATCCGAAAAGTTTGTGTCTGTTTACGAAGACCGCCAAATTTTTAAATTTGGCTCGTGTATAATCCGAAAATTATCGCTTATTTTCAGCGCTACTTTTCATATACAAGACCGTTGTAGGTAATTAATATGAAACGAACTTATTTTTTAATATTAGGAATAACTATAATTCTATCGGGCTGTGCTGCGGTTAATAAGTTATCAAATTTTGAATTGTCTCTTGTCGGATCAACTTGGTCTTACGAGGACAATTTGCATGACTGGAAATATGAGTTAACATTTTTAGAAAATGGACAAATGAAAACTACTCATCCAAATGACAACACACCTGAAAATGATGTTTGGAAGCAGGATAGAACAATTATAGTATTTAGCTTTAATGACGAATATTCCATTTATAAAGGAAAAAGAAAGAGTATTAACCAGATAACTGGTAAGACTAAAAGTTCTAATGGGAAAAAATGGAAATGGAAGCTTACCAAAAAATAAGACTACCTACAACACTTTGTAAAATGCATTAAAACGCACTTTACACTAAACGTTGGTAACAATATGAAAACCGAAAACTTTGAGATTTAAAATAGTATTTTTGATATCATACTTTTTTTGCCTTTTCTCTGTATTTGGACAACAGACTTTAAAAGGAAAAACTATCAGCCAATTTTTAGAAAGTGCAATTGGAATCACAATATTTGACAAAGACACACTCAAAATTGGACAAACTGACTTGAACGGTAATTTCCAAATTAAAATACCCAAAGAAACGGATAAATTGATTTTTGCTGGAGTCGGGTATGAATGGGCAACGATTACACTTACAAAGGAATGTAAGAATCTAGAAATAATTTTGTTTTTAGCTTCTACCTACGATTTTATGTCTCCTAGAAAAGTTGACAGACTTCGAAAAAAAGAATTTGAAAAATTAACTGGATTGCACTATCAGGCTCATAAAAACGGCATTTTTGAAACCGAAAAACCTTGTGTCATTCGAGATTTCAATCCGAATTAGCCAAAATAATTTAATCAAAATACTGTTACCAACAAAGGCTATAATCCATTGCTAAAACCGTGAGAAAAAACTATATTTAATCCCCTAACCTATGCTACTGATTCCTATTCTGAAAATCATTCTGATTTTCGCCGCAACGGAATCATAGCCTAGACCGTTGGCAACCATAAAATAAAATACATGAAAAAGACATTGATTTTGTTGATTTTAATATCATTTAAAATTAACGCTCAAACGGAATTAATCTTTAACAAAAAATTTATTGACTCCGAAGATAAATGGGTCGCTTTTCAAAAAGACAGTGACAATAAATATGGATTTGGATTTATTTATATTGACGAAGAAGCTGGATTAACCTTAAATCATGAAGGTAGTTTCACTATTTCAAATAATGGAGATTTTATTTCTAAAAAATTGGATAGTGTTTCAATGAAAGTAAGATTAAAAAACAACCAAGTGAAAGTCGCATGGATTCCAAAAGAAAAATTAAAACAATTGAATGTTTTGGAAACTCCAAACTGGTTAAAATACTACAAAAATGATATTAATTCAATTAAGAGATTATATGCTTGGGGTTATAAATATAATAGTTGGAATAAATGTTCTAAAGCATTAACATACTTAGAAAAAGCATATGAGATAAATCCTGAATATAAGAATTTAGGTGTTGAATTAGCTTACTCTTATAATTGTTTGAATAAATATGAAAAAGCTATTTTAATAATGGAAAAGGTAGTTAAATTAAACCCTAAGGATTCTTATTCAAATAAAGAATTGATATATGCACAAATAAAATCTGGAAAACTAAAAAGTGCTGAAAAGAGTATCAAAAAAGCAATTAAAAAAACTGACGGAAAATATAACGGAGAAAATATATACAACTTGTTATATACTTATTATGAAATGAATGACAAAAAAAAGGTTTTAAACTGGCTTAATGAAGCAAAAAAATGGAACTCAAAAAACAAAGAGTTAATGAATAGTATAGGTCAAATGGAAAAAGACATTAATAAATAAACGGTTGCCAACACCGTATAAAATTTATGTTTACATTTAAACAAAAATTGAAAACTAAAACAACCAATAACCATTTGTACTAGGCTGGAAATCTTCTAGATTTTAAGCCGCACAAATCTTATACAATCACGTTGGCAACAATTAAATGAAATATAAAATTAAATCTACTTCAATATTCTTTTTTTTATTGATTTTCATATTGATAATGCTTTCTATAGCATACTTGACTAGTTTATTATGGGGAATAATTGAAAACAAAACTATAGCAATTATATTATCAATTTTTGCTATTGGATTTTCTTATTTCATTGCATTAAAATTAACTAGCGGAATTGCTGAGATTAGCTTGAATAGTAAGCAGATTGAATTTAATTGGGTAGAAAAACCAATTTTCACCCTTCAAAACAACACTTCAATTTTGAATAAAAATTTGAGCGATTGGAGTTACCGAAATGTTTGGATTTACTATGATTACATAAAATTATATGATTCTGAAAATCAAATAGTTGTAATCAATTTATTCAACCCTAAATATGGACATAATGACGACTTTTATAAATTAAGAATGCAATTAAACAAAAGGCTAAACAAAAAATAACAGTCGCCAACAATGGCTATAATTCATTGCTAGAGAAGAACCAAAAAAGAAAAAGAATTGCTAAATTTAGAAATACAAATTAAAAACAAACTGGCTGATTTCTTGTGCGCCTTCATGCCTTCCGACTTGCCTCGCGCAAGTCGCACCTAAGACGCAACGAAATCATAGCCGAGAACGTTGTGCGTCATAAAAAATCATTAGTTTTGTATAAAATCTTAATCCCTATAAAAATTGTTTTTTAACTCGATCGACTTTGCAATATTCTTGCCTGTTATCTTTATTCTATATTGGTTTGTTGCAAACAAAAATTTAAAACTACAAAATTTTTTAATAGTAGTAGCGAGCTACATCTTTTACGGTTGGTGGGATTGGAGATTTTTATCACTAATTTTATTCAGCACTCTAATTGATTATTCAGTTGGAATTAGATTATCAAAACAAGATAATATATCAAAAAGAAAAATATTACTTTGGATAAGTATTTTAGTAAATCTTGGATTTTTAGGGTTTTTCAAATATTATAATTTCTTCCTTGATAATTTCATTACTGCTTTCTCATTTTTTGGAACACCAATAAACGTAAAAGGATTAAATATAATTTTGCCAGTCGGAATAAGTTTTTACACTTTTCAAACACTTAGTTATACAATTGATGTTTACAAACGAAAACTTGAACCTACAAAAGACTTTATTGCATTTACAGCATTTGTAAGTTTCTTTCCCCAATTAGTTGCAGGACCAATTGAAAGAGCAACACATTTACTTCCACAGTTCCATAAAAGAAGAAAATTTGATTACGCATTAGCAGTTGATGGTATGCGTCAAATACTTTGGGGCTTATTTAAAAAAATAGTAATAGCTGATAACTGCGCTGAACTTGCTAATCAAATTTTTAATAATTCGGCAGATATGAATGGAAGCACCTTGGTTTTAGGTGCTATATCCTTCACGTTTCAAATTTATGGCGATTTTTCAGGTTACTCTGATATAGCAATAGGTACATCAAGACTTTTTGGTTTTAATTTAAAACAGAATTTTGCCTTTCCTTATTTTTCACGAGATATTTCGGAATTTTGGAGACGTTGGCATATTTCACTTTCAACTTGGTTTAGGGATTACTTATATATCCCATTAGGTGGTAGTCGTGGCGGAACTTGGATGAAAATTAGAAACACTTTTATCATTTTTATCGTCAGCGGGTTTTGGCATGGTGCGAATTGGACATTTATTGTTTGGGGTGCATTGAATGCCATCTATTTCTTACCGCTTTTATTGACCAACAACAATCGTAATAATTTAGAAACAGTGGCTAAAGGCAAATTATTTCCAAGCCTAAAAGAACTTTCATTTATGTTGCTCACGTTTGGGTTAACTGTTTTTGCTTGGATATTCTTTAGAGTAAATAATATTGGACACGCAATAAGTTACATTTCTGAGATATTTTCGAGTTCACTTTTTACAATTCCAGAAATTCGACCAAGAAAATTAATCCTGTTGATAATGTTTTTTGTTCTTATCGAATGGCTTGGTAGAGAAGGGCAATATGCTATTTCTGGAATCAATGTTTTTGAAAGACGTATTTACAGATGGGGAATATATTTTTCCATTTGCCTTCTAATATTTATTTTTCAGGGTAAGCAACAAGAATTTATATATTTTCAATTCTAATGATGAGGCAATTTATTAAATTAAGCATAACTTTTTTCATAGTTCTATTCACTTTTATTTTCGTATTAGTTGAATCATCTGAGTATATAGTTAACAAGAATTCTGATTTTAAATTAAGTAACAATATAAAACACTTGGTATTGGGACATTCACACCCTGAGTGCGCATTTAACGATTCGATAATTGAAAATTTCAAAAACATTTCTCAATCGGGTGAATCATATTTTTATACATATTTTAAGGCAAAGAAAATCATAGAGCAAAACCCTTCTATTGAAACAGTTTTTATTGAGTTCACAAATAATCAAATTAATGAATCAATGAATAGCTGGATATGGAAAGAAAAGTATATGAACTCTAAATATCCTCGATATTCACCATTTATGAATATTACGGATAAAATGGTCTTGATAAAAAATAATTTATCAGGATACCTAAATTCAACCTCTCTTTCTTTAAAAGATAATTTAGGTCGAGTTATAAAACAAAACTTCAATTATACTAACTCAATTGGTGGTTATCGGTACCTAGAGAGATACAAAACAGATTCTCTTGTAAAAACCATGAACCTATACTCTTCTCAATTGGACGTCGTTGAGGTTTCTGAATATAACTTGAAGTATCTCTCAAAGATTATATACTTATGTGAAGAGCAAGGTATAAGAGTGTTTTTAATAAGAAGCCCACAACATTCCATGTATTCAGGTTATTCAAACGAAAACATATACCAAGAAATTAGAAATAATCTTTTTCCATCAACTGAATATCTTGATTTTTCCAAATTCCCATTAGACAATTCTGAATTTGGAGATTTAGAACATATAAATCATAAAGGAGCAAAAGTATTCTCTAATTGGTTTTCTAAATTATTGATTATGAATATTTTAGAAAAAAGAAATAAGCAAGAATTTATTAATAAAGAGATAAAAGAACGAACGCACAACAATGTATATAAAATATAGGCGAAACAGTAATAAATTCAGGGCTTTTGGTCCGTATCAAGCTTTGTCTTTAAACGAAAGTCAGTGCTTCGAAATCGCCTACTTTTCATATACTAAACGTTATACGTCAATGAAAAAAAATATTTCACATACGATAGTAGCAATATGTCTTTTAGGAGTAATTTCATGTAAAAACTCAGAGAAAAACACAACTACTCGAACCAATCATGATCCTAATATAGAATTCATTAATCAAATCGAAAAAAAAGTAATTATTTCACTTATACCAGAGGTGAAATATAGCTATGATTCTATAACGAAAGGTGTTGTACAACATTTAGACAGAGTTTATACTTATGACTATATTCCAAAAGAATTAAAGAACACTATTCTTTATCAAGGAATTCATAGACCTGTTAAAGGAACTTCCATTAATATTAATCTATTAGAACCTGCTATTATTTACTTTTTTTTTCACAATACTGTTGACGGTGGTTATTCCGAAATATTTAAAAATTTAAAAGGGTGGGAACAATGTTATGATACTCCAAAATACGATATTCATAATGGAGACCACGGATTAAAAATGACGATGTATAAAAAATACGTTGAGAAAGGATTATATCAAATACCTCCTACAATAAAAGATAGAGCTTGCTTTAACATAGCACTTAAATTTATTTAAAAATCGAACGCACAACAATGTATATAAAAAATAGGCGAAACAGTAATAAATTCAGGGATTTTAGCTCGAATCAAAGTTTGTGTATAACCGAAAGTTTCTTGCTTCGAAATCGCCTACTTTTCATATACTCACCGTTGTGTTCAATTCCCAAAAAAAACAGAATTGAACTCAAAAAAGATAATTGATATTTTTTTTGTATTTAGGGATATTTACAAAAAATTCCTAATATTAATATTGTAAAATAAAAATAAATTATGAATACTTTTAATTTAAAAATTCAAAGATTAGAAAAACAAAAAAAACGAAAAACTATAAATACTATTCTCTGTGCAGTAGTAATCTTATTTTCATTGTTTATTCATATCTATGATTATATAGCAACGAAAGAATTTGACATAATGTACCTTGTAACTATTGCTTTAGTAATTTGTTTAATATCTGAAATTAATAATCTAAAAAAAATCAACAATAAACTAAAAGAAAGAGGTAATACGTCTGTGTAAAAAAGATTTGACTAATCTAAATATTAAAATTGTTTTAAAAAACTTTGAAAAATAGAATCCCAAAAACGGAATATCTTGAAATTTAAAAGAAGGTTTTTAATCTAAATTTTAGGAATGGAATCTTAAACAATATTTCTAAAATTGACTTTTAAAATTAAACTTATCTTCAAAGTTGAACTTTTTGAAATAAAATATTAAGAACCTTATAAGCTTGCTTAAACTAAATTTATATAAACGGAACATTTTAATTAGAATCAGAACACCAAATAAAAAACTGAAACACAACACTGTGCATAATTTATTGCTGGTTGATTTTCCTTGCGGAAAATCCCTGCCTGCCGCAGGCAAGCTCGGACGCTTCCAATATTGGTTGTTTTTTTAGTATTATTAGTCTAATAACGTCGCAACAAAATCATGCACAAACACGTTATGCACAATTAAACAAACCTACAATAATGAATAAACTTTTAGTATTTGGAACAATACTCCTTCTTTCATCAAATCTATTTGGCCAAATAAGTGTTAAAGATTCTACTGTCCAAGTGATTGGATATTGGTCAAAACTAGATACTCAATCATATGATGTTACCTATGAAAAATATAAAGTAAAAAGCAAAGACACAATATCACGAGAATTAATGAAATATGAAGTTGATATTAAAGTAATAGACTCAACAGAAAACAGCTACATAATTGAATGGTTTTATAAAAACTACTCAATAGACACAGAAAATGAATTAGTTAGAAAACTAACATCAATTACTAATGATATTTCTGTAAAAATAAAAACTGATGAATATGGAGCATTTATAGAGGTTGTCAATTGGCAAGAAGTTAGAGATTATCTAGCAAAAATTACTGAAACTCTTAAAAATGAATTAAAGGATGATCCTAACCACGAAAAAATAATAGCTAATGTTATGAACATATACTCTAGCAAAGAATCTATTGAGGCTAATGCAATTAAGGATGCTTTACAGTTTTATAAATTTCACGGAGTAAAATATAAACTTGGAGAAGAATTAACAGGAAAATTAGAAACCTCAAACTATTACGGAGGAAAACCTTTTGAAACCGATGTTCAATATAGTTTAGACGAAATAAATGAAACTGATGGAAATTCAATATTAAGGTCAAACGAAGTCATAAATTCACAAGAATTAACTGATGCCACTTACAGCTATTTAAAAAAATTAGGAACATTTGGAGATAAATTTCCGCCAAGAAATAAATTTCCTTCATTGACAAATGAAACGAATACAGCATCTAGAATTCACGGAGAAACAGGTTGGGTTATATACAGCATAGAGACAAAAACAGTAACTGCTGAAGAAACAACAAATATTGAGGAAAGAATTATGGAAATAAAATAACTGTGCATAACACCGTATAAAATTAATTGCTGGTTTTAGCCTATTTACGAAAGTCCAAACGGACTTTCTATCTGTGATTTATTTGCTAAATTTAGTGCTGAAAACACGCAACTAACCATACACAACAACGTTATGCACTATTCCAAAAATCAAAACTGACAGAAGAATGAATTTATCAAAAGTATTAGGCTTTTCAGAAGATACTAAACTATTAATTGTTCACGCTGATGATGCTGGACTATCACATTCTGAAAATATGGCTACAATTCAGGCATTGGAAAATGGGATTGTGAATTCATATAGTATGATGGTTCCATGTCCCTGGTTTTATGAAATAGCTGTATTCGCAAAAAACAATCCACAATTTGATAACGGAATTCACTTGACTCTAACTTGCGAGTGGGAAAATTACAAATTTGGACCTGTTTTACCTGTATCTGAAGTTCCAAGTTTAGTGGATTTGAACGGTCATTTCTATAAAAAAAGAGAGCAACTTAGAGAAAATGCATCTTTGGTTGATGTTAAAAAAGAGCTTCAGGCACAAATCGAAAAAGCACTTAAGTTTGGATTAAAACCCTCTCATATTGATTCGCATATGTATAGTGTGGCGGCTAAACCTGAATACTTTCAAATTTATAAAGACTTAGGTGCAAAATACAATTTGCCAGTACCAATATATAGAGAGATGATGAAATCGGTAGGGCTAGATACAAAAACCAATATAGATAAAAATGACACTGTAATTAATAAGCTTCATTTAGGAAGATTTGAAGATTTTGAAAAAGGAAGGTTGGAAAATTATTATGAAAGTGTTTTCCATAATTTAAGCGCTGGACTTAACTTATTAATAATACATCCCGCGTTTGATGATAACGAAATGAAAGGTATCACCGTAAATCATCCGAATTTTGGCTCGGAATGGAGACAAATAGATTTTGATTATTTCTCAAGCCAGGACGCTAAATTAAAACTTGAAGAAAGTAATGTAGAACTAATCACTTGGAACGATATAAAAAATGCCAGAAGAAAAGTGCATAACACCGTGTATAATTAATTGCTTTTTTTAGTTTAAGAATACAATGTGTCGTAATTTTATTTAACGCAACGAAATCATAGCCACAAACGTTAGCCTTCATTTTGACAAAACCGTCCACAATTAAACAAAAATTCAAAAACAATATTAAAAAAAACACTACGTTGAGTTGTTTTACGAACTGATAAATTCAAAAAAATATGGAATTTTATTTTATACAAATAGGCTTAGCTTTAATGCTTGCTTTTGTAACCTATTCATTAAGTAATAAAATTAATAGTAGTGCGAATAGATATTTAGCCATTCTTTTTGGTTTTATATCATTGCTATTTACACTTCCTTTAATTGGAGAATATTTTTTTGAAGAATGGTTTGGTATAGATATTGTCCTTGAAAGTATCAAATTCCTTATTCCTTCATTTCTTTATTTATCAGTATATCACTTTGTGAACACGCCTAATCATTTCTTAAAAAAACATTATTTAATATTTATTCCTTCTGTATTGGTGGTTATGGTTTGGGTATTTTTAAATAGTACTGAGACTAATCGTTTATTTTTAGAAAACAACTATGAAATTTTAGATACCTTTTCAATAATTGTGCTTTTTTTATTTTCTGTAATCATTTTCTATTTTGTAATAAAGATGCTCTTTACACATAAAAAAAATGTTTTAAAACTTCACGCTAATAAACAAGGAGTAAGTTTAAATTGGCTTTATAATTTAGTTCTTGTATTTCCGTTACTCTTAATAATTCATTTAGTTTTTGAAATAAGTTATGAAGAAAATTACTTTGTATATTTTTTCAATTTTATGTTATTACTTATTTTGTTTTATAGCGGCTATCATATTGTACAGCAAAGAGAAATATTTGAATTAAAACCAAAACACATCCAAGCTATTGAAAGTGAATCACCACAAATAAACGATATTAAAAAAGAAGAGCTTATAGATAAAAATTTAGTACTTGAAATAGTTAATGATCTAGAAAAATTAATGGAAGAACAACAACCATTTTTAAACAAAAATCTTTCATTATCCATACTTTCCAACAAATTAAATACAAGGACACATATTTTATCATTTGTTATCAATACCAATTATAATGTGAATTTTTATACCTATGTAAATAAATTTAGATTAGAATATAGCCAATCACTTCTTAAAAATCCAAAAAAACAACATTTAAGTATGGAAGGTGTCGCTTATGAAAGTGGTTTTGGTTCTAAAAGCACCTTTAATACCCTTTTTAAAAAACATATAGAAATGACACCTATACAATACAAAAAATCTAAAAATCAATAAATTACAAACTACCAATACAATGTAGTTGTTCAACTATATCCATTTGAACACTAATTCATAAAAATATGAGTTTTTTTGCCAAACAAATAAATTTATATTTTTATGAAGCTCAATTTTTTTTCAATTATTTTATTTTTCGTGTTGCCTTTTTCGTTATCAGCACAACAAACAGTTAGAGGTGTTATAACAGACAAAGACTCTAAAGAAACCATTCCTTTTGCTAATATTATAATTAAAAATAGTAATCCATCCTTAGGAACTACTTCTGATGAAAGCGGAAAGTTTGTTTTAAACAATGTTCCAATTGGCAAACAAACCTTTATAGTATCATTTGTAGGTTATGAAACTATTACGCTATCTAATATAAATGTAACTGCTGGTAAAGAAGTACTTTTAAATATTGGATTAATAGAAAATCTTGAAAGTCTTAATGAGGTGGTCGTTTTAGCAGGTAAAAAGAAAGACAAAACAGTTAACGAATTTGCAACAGTAAGTGCTCGCTCATTAAATGTTCAAGAAGCTAATAAATACGCAGCATCTTTTAGTGACCCAGCTAGGCAAGTGCAAAATTTTGCTGGTGTAACAGGAAACGGTGATGATTTAAATAACGAAATTGTGATTAGAGGAAACTCACCCAATACGCTTTTATGGCGATTAGAGGGTGTAGAAGTTCCCAATCCTAACCATTTTGTGTATTCTACAGGAGGTGCAGTAAGTATGTTAAGCTCTAATGTGTTGGATAAGACCGATTTTTTCACTTCGGCTTTTCCTGCCGAATATGGTAATGGTTTAGCAGGTGTTTTTGATTTACGATTTCGTAAAGGAAACAATAAGAAAAGAGAAACCACAATCGATGCTGGTTTTTTAGGACTTGGAATAGCTACCGAAGGCTATTTTAGTAAAAAAAGTGAGGCATCTTATCTAATTAATTACAGGTATTCTACCGTTAGTATTTTAGATAAAATAGGCGTTAAATTAAGTGAAGGAGGAAACTTAAATTATCAAGATTTAAATTACAACATCAACCTTCCTACTTCCAAAATAGGAACTTTTAATATCTATGGATTATATGGTAAGAATATTATAAAGTCATCGGATACCGCTTCAGAAAGTGAAAGTGGCACGCCAACAACAGGTAATTTTCAAAATAGTTCTAATAATAATGTAAGTACCTTTATTACAGGTTTAGGACATCGAATATTTTTAAAAGATAGAACGTATTTAAAAACAAACATTTCCTATTCTTTAGATGGTGCAAATCTTAAAGATGAAACAAAAAATAATGGTGTTATAGACCCATTAAAGGGAAGTGAATTTGATTCAAAAATCGAAGCTTTGCGTTTATCTTCTTTTATAAATCATAAGTTTAACGCAAAACACACTATTCGTACTGGAGTCACTTTAAGCCATCTTAAAGAAAAAACGATTTCTTATCATACAGGCTCTAATGACATAGGTCATTTAGTCCCAACTAACGATAAAGTAGATGGTAACAGTACTATTTTTCAGAGTTATTTTCAGTGGAAATATAGAGCTACAGATAAATTAACATTGAATTCAGGATTGCACTTTTTACATTTTGCTAAAACAAATAGTAGTGCTGTAGAACCTCGTTTAGGACTTAATTATAAATTAAACAACAAACACTCTTTAAGCTTTGGTGCAGGTTTGCACAGTAGAGCCGAACGCTTGTCTACCTATCTTGTGAAAGCAGACGCTAATACTCAATTTTTGAATACAAATTTAGGATTATCAAAAGCATTGCATTATGTGTTGGGATATAACTGGCGATTAAGTAAAAACACGCATTTTAAAGCAGAAGCCTATTACCAAAACCTGTTTAATCTACCTGTAGATAACACTGGACAAACAGGCTATAATGTAATAAATGCCCAACTATTCGATGTTTTTAATATTACAGATATACCATTAACTAATGATGGGAAAGGCAAAAACTATGGAATAGAATTTACGCTAGAACGCTTTTTAAATAAAGGATTCTATTACTTAACTACATTGTCATTATACGATTCTAAATATAAAATTGGGAATTCTAGTTATTACAACACGCGATTTAATGGAAATTATGTGTTCAATTTCTTGGCAGGAAAAGAATTTAAAATTGGAAATAAAAGTAATAAAACCTTGGGAGTTAATGCGAAATTTAACCTTACGGGAGGACAACGATTTACAGCTATAGACGAAGCCGCTTCAATTGCTAATCAAACGGAAATTTTTTCTACCATACCATATACAGAAAAAGTAAAAGATTATTATCGTCTTGACTTAGGTATAAACTATCAATGGAATAAGAAGAAATCCACACATAGTTTAGGTCTCAATATTCAAAATGTAACGAATAGGCTTAATAAAACTGTTCCTGATTATTTTTATGATGATGCAACAAATAAGATTACAAAAACTACGACAGAGCTTAATGGACTATTACCAGTCTTAAAATATAGTATAAATTTTTAAAAATCTATTTTTGGAATACTAATTTTAAAGACAATAAAACGAAAGGCTAACAACGTGTATAATTCATTGCTAGTTCTAGCCTACTTACGAAAATCCTCGCGGATTTTCTATTTAGTTTGTATTTGCTAAATTAGGTGCTTAAACCACGCAACAAACCATATACAAGCACGTTGTAAGTAATTGGAAAACAACCCTTGAAAAAACTAATCAATAAAATAAAAAATTCAATTTCGCTTTCCGCACAAGCTGAGGAATATATCTATTCTATTTCCAAAGAAAAAAAGGTGTCGAAAGGAGAAGTTTTAATCAGAGGAGGTCAAACTGTAAACAAGACTTTCTTTGTTACTCAAGGTAGTCTACGTTCATTTTGTATTGACAAAGAAGGCAAGGAACATACGCTCCAATTTGCAATTAAAGATTGGTGGATTAGTGATTTTATGGCAATTTACAACAATGAGCCTGCTTCACTTACAGTGGAATGTATCTCAGATTCTATTGTTATTGAATTTAATGCTCAAAAATTGAATGAGATCTACCTTCAATTTCCAGAATTTGAATCGTTTCAAAGAAAAAACTTAGAACGGCATGTGGTTAGTTTGCACAAAAGAATCTTAAATCAATTGCAGTTAACAGCATTAGAAAGATATAATCTATTCCTTGAACAATATCCTAATATTGAACAACACGTTCCCAATTATCACATTGCATCATATCTAGGCATAACTCAACAAAGTTTAAGTCGATTACGAGCCGTAAGAGCAAAAATATAATTTTATTATCATAGGGTAATTTTAATCATAAAACATTCCCCTACTTTTGATGTTGAATTAAAAACACAAAAGTTATGCTTAAAAAAATATTGGGTTTTGCTCCAAAATTGGAATCAGACGGATCATACAGCCCATCCAAAATGGCTTTAAAGATGGGAGTATCTGACAAAACAGATTTTGAAAATATCAACTATCAAAAATACCAAGGTAAAAAATCAAAAATTCTGGTCATTTTCACAGAAGAAAAGAATTTAAAAATGAAAAACGGTAAATTCTTCTCTACAGGAAATCACCCAGTAGAAGCTTTGTTACCTATGCTTCATTTGAAAAATGCAGGATTTGAATTTGAAATTGCCACTCCTACAGGAAAACCTGTAGTTTTTGAAATGTGGGCTTTCCCTGAAAAAGATGAACATGTAAAAGCCATTTACAATGAAAACAAAGCAAGCTTTGAAAAGCCGCTTAGGCTTTCTGAATTCATTAAGTCTTCTTTTGATCATTCAGAATCGTATGCTGCTGTTTTTGTTCCAGGTGGACATGGCGCAATGATTGGCATCCCTGAAAATAAGAATGTGGCGACAATTCTAAGGTGGGCAAATGAAAAAGATTTATTTACCATTAGCCTATGTCATGGACCCGGAGCATTCTTATCAACCACTTTAGATAATCAAGAGTTCTTATACAAAGGATATAATATGGCTGTATTCCCCGATTCAATTGACAATAAAACACCAATGTTCGGTTATCTTCCTGGAAAAATGCCATATGGCCTAAGTGAAAAATTAAAAAATCTCGGTGTCAATTTGATGAACTCTAAAATGGATAAAACTGTGTGTGTTGATAGGAGGTTAATTACAGGTTCCAGTCCACTAGCCTCTAACGAATTGGGTAAACTTTCAGCCAACACATTGCTGAAAGAATTGAAGTAAAAACTACTTACAACAAGGTATAAAAGCAATAGCGGTTTGGGAGTAATCTCAAACCGTTTTTTATTTTAATTCACTATCTTTCTTACTAAAAGTAAGTGCACATAAATCCGTAACTGCATTTATACAAATCATAGCAAACATTGAAAAACAGACACTTTGAGTGATTAGACAAACTAAAATATTGATTTTAATTTCTTTTCTATTTGTAATTAATGGATGTAACATAAATTACTTGGATTACTATCAACATATTAAATCGCCTAATAGAAAGTATAATTATGGACTGTATTCTGACTTTAGTATCGGAGACCCTGGATTTTTAGTTTTAAAACTTGAACAGGGAATAAATCCGAAGAAATTGAAGATAGATTATAGTCTTAAAAATGGGATTTCTGCCGATGATGCAGATTGGATTTACTCGAGAGAAATTCTGAATAATTATGACGAGGCAAGCCAATATTGTAAAGACCCAAAAATTGAATTGATTGATAATAGATTTTTAGTCTTTTCGCGTGGAGGATACATGTTCTCACTTTATGACATAAAAATAGAGAAGGACACATTTAATAATTGTTGCCCCTGGAATGAATGGGCAAGTCAGAATATTTGGGCTGAGAAAGGAAAGGATTATAAAGGTCAAATCCCTAAAAATGAAAAATCAGATTATGGGATATGGATTGAGAAAAACCTTGAGAAAAAAATAAAGGAATATATTGAAAAGAATAAATAAAAACGTTTGCCAACAATGGCTATAAGTAATTGCTTGTTCTCGCCTACTTAAAAAATCATCACAGATTTTCTTTGTCAGTTATTGTTTACTAAATTTATGGCTTAAACACAGCAACTAATCTTGTAAAAACACGTCAGTAACAAGGGAAAATTTAAATTATAACATGAAGTTTAGAAGAGCAACAGAAAATGATGTTATAGTAATTGTGGAAATGATTGCTGATGATGAACTTGGAAAAAAAAGGGAAAATTTTCAAACTCCATTGCCTTCTGAATATCTGAAGGCTTTTGAGAAAATAAACGCTGATGAAAATCAAGAATTAATTGTTGTTGAAAATGAAGATTTGGAAATAATTGGTACTCTTCAACTATCATTTATACAATACTTGACCTATCGCGGTGGAATTAGAGCTCAAATTGAAGCGGTAAGAATTAGAAAGGATAAAAGAGGACTCGGTATTGGAAAAATTATGTTTGAATGGGCAATTAAAAGAGCCAAAGAACGAAAAGCACATTTGCTTCAATTAACGACAGATAAAAAACGACCGAAAGCGATTAAGTTTTATAAGGAATTGGGGTTTAAACAAACTCACGAAGGAATGAAAATGCATTTTAACTGAAAATAAACCAGTTGCTGACATTAGATATGAAAAATAGCCTATTAATCTCTTAAACCAAGGTTACTGACTTTACCGAAATTATTGCCTTAAACCTTAAACCAAGGCTACTTTTATATACAAGACCATTGTTGGTAGCAATATGATCTATACCCAATCGGAATCTTCTAAAGTAAAAATTTCGCTTATTTCAACTTCAAAAATTTGAGCTAACCTCAAAGCTAAAACTGTTGACGGAACATATTTTCCAAGCTCCATTGCATTAATTGTTTGTCTGCTAACTTTTGCCAATTTAGCTAATTCAGCTTGTGTAATATTTTTTTTTGCTCTTTCTACCTTGATGCTATTCTTCATAAGAAGTTGTTATTTTTAATTTAGAAATTTGCCAATTAAATCTAACTATAAAAAATAGTAAGACCGTAAACATATTGAACACCATAACCCATAAAAAAGCGAAATCATAAATAAATAAAAATGTTAATATAAGAATAGCATAATTAAAATAAACTGCCCAAGCCAAAGACTCAAATCTAATTTTAGATATGTATTCATCTTCTGACTTTTCTTTTGAAAAAGCAACTAAAAATGTACTGATAATAATCAAAACACCTAGAATTTCATTTAGAATATTATTAGTAACCATTCTGAAAGTTTTCTTATTGACAGAAAACAATTCATCAACAAAAATTGCAGGGACATTAAAATCTAAAAAACTTGGCTCGTATTCATAAATAAGTGTTGACAGACCAATAATTGCGGATGGAATAAGTATTAACCAACCGATTTTTTTGTACTTATTCGGAAATAAAAAATTTAACTTCATATTATATACATTTAATTTTTGAACAAATCTAAATTAAATAATACTAAATGACAAATAAACTTTACATTTAGTAAAATAAACACTACCAAATACTATTCTAATTTATTGCTATCTTTTTAGTAGTTTATGAACATCCTCGCGATCTTTATATCTAAAATTTATTTACTAAATTTAGTCCTTAACCTTGCATCTAACCCTATACAAACACGATAGCAGTTAGATAAAATGAATACCAAAAAATGATTACAAAAGTTAGTGTTTCAACTATTTACGAATGTTCACTCGAAAGAGCATTTAAAACCCCTATGCTTTGTGATGTTTCTAAAATTCATACTGGATTCGGAATTATGCCGAATGTTACACATACAACAGACGACAAGGATTGGGGAAAACCTGGCTCTTGTAAAAAAGTATATGTCGCAAAATCGATAACCCAAAAAGGAGGTTTTGCTTCTGTTGACAATCTAATTGAAAGAAAAGAAAATCAATATTGGATAATTCAGGTAGATAATTTTCAATCTTGGATGCTAAGTTTTTACAAGTTTGTTGGAAGATGGGAAACGAAAAAATTAGCGAATAAAAAAATACAAATTAACTACACATACTGTTTACATTCAAACAATCTTTTACTTTTCCCATTTTGTTGGATTTTTGGCAAGAGTTTTTGGAAAAGGTATATGAAAAGAGTTTTGAAAAACATTAAGGTAATGGCATATAATAAAGAGCCATATCAATATGAATAAAAGACCAAGAATAAAACTACAATTAAACCAAACTGACAAGATACTTGAGATTGTTGGTTGGATTTCTGTATTTGGTATTTGGGCTTTACCATTAATTAACTATTTTGATTTACCAGAAATAATCCCAATACATTTTAATGGCGCTGGAAAAGCAGATGGATTTGGAAATAAGACACATATATTTGTATTACCTATCATTTCTACACTCCTATTTATAGGTTTAACAATTCTGAATAAAAGACCACACGTTTTTAACTACCCTAGTCAAATAACAAAAGAAAATGCTTTACGTCAATACACTAATGCAACTAGAATGATGAGAGTTTTGAAATTAGTTATTGTATTACTTTTTGGATTAATAGTTTTTAGAAAAATTCAAATTGTAAACGGACATGCAGACGGGCTTGGAACTTGGTTTTTACCGTTTACAATTGGTCTGTTTATAATTCTAACTTTATATTTTTTATTGATATCTACAAAAGACTAGGTTCAGTAACAACATTACTTAACTCGCTTCAAAATCATTGAGAATACGATATAAGTAATGTAAATTATTAGACCGTAAAGTGTGGTAATCATAGAGATTTTAAGACCACTTACTAACATAGTTGGTGAAATTCCTTGTGAAGTTTCAATTACTGAAAATGCACTAAAAAGTCCTATTAACTGACCAAGTACCCCAACAACTAAACCCAAAGTTCCTAATGATTTTAACCATTGAATTGATTGTAGAAGTTGTTTCTCGTCTCTTTTCTTAATAATAGATACCACAAAAACAGCCATAAGAGAAAGAAAAATAAGAGTAAGGATTCCCATAAATAAGGGACCTCCTTGTGAAAATATATCAAACATAATTCTAATTTTTAAAGAGATGTATTTATCTCCAGATTCATAAATAAATTAACGTCTCAAAGATAAACCGAAAAGCTGCTCACAATCAAGGTAGAATCCATCTCGAAAAAGGTAATCTATCGATAATTTTCTTGAAAACTACTTTAATTTCTTAGTTTTGACAGATGATTCTTAAAATTATTAGATTTTTAAAGACGGCTTGGTATTGGGTTTTTGCTGGACTATTATTATTTGCTTTTTTTGTTAGTAAGGGCCATTCTTTTGGTAAAGTATTTTACTTTATTACCTCCCTTTTACCTGTTGTAATTGGAACATCTTATTATGTAAACAATAAATTAATTCCAGAATTTCTATTAAGGGGGAAAAAGGGGGAATTTATTTTATATGCTATTTACACTATAATCATTTCTCTTTATCTACAATATCTTGTCATTTTTATTGCCCTAATTATATTTACTTCTTTTCAATTTGGTAACCCATCTTTACATTCTCTAAATATTGGTAATTTAAGCTTAACCATGTATCTACTCGTTTTAGTTAAAGTAATCATTGAAATTATTCAAAAACTTAGTGAAAAAGAAACAATAATAAA
>Ga0213868_10000829_pt1 | contig 30053 bp, 19 predicted proteins | sample PICome_9_FD_160087 | JGI IMG/M metagenome (GOLD analysis project Ga0213868, IMG submission 160087) | Coastal seawater microbial communities near Pivers Island, North Carolina, United States - PICO127 | ecosystem: Environmental > Aquatic > Marine > Coastal | place: USA: North Carolina... | reverse complement strand
TACGATTGTCATTCAGTATTGGATTTGCAACTACTAGGGCCATCAGTAAAGCAGCACAAATACCCAGCACAATCTTGAGTACATCTATCAAAGCCTCCTGAACTAAAAATACCATCGCTGGTCAAAGCACAGCTTTCTTCAGGTTTCTTCACTCGCGTTGATACATGACCAAGACTTAACGAGTGATTGAAGATAGCACAACAAATTTTGTAATCATTACAATCGACGGTGTTATGACATACAACGTCGTCAAGTATACAGCATTTGGCATTTTCACAAACAGTCGTACAACGTGCTTGTTCTGAGGCAGTGATGCTATTGATATTGTCACACAGTTTTGCAGTTTGATCTAACTCTGTCTCTATTTCTCCTGATATAGGATTGTCTGGGGCATCAAATAAGTGTCTGCAATAGTCAAATTCTTGGCACCAAACCTTTATGAAAAGAAATTGATTTATGTGAAAACACGAGTTGCATCTTCAGAGAAACACTTCCAGACAAAATATAGTATAAAACATACCTCATTATCTTCGACATAGTTCTTTTTAGAATCAATAGCAAAGCAGCAGCTACGAGTCTCACAAAAGGATTGCTGCTTTTTGACTTACCAGGAGGGATGTTGTTGGTTGAATTGTCTCAGTCAATCAAGATCTTTTGTGTGTGTGTGTTCACAAAAAATGAAGTCTCCTGCCTGACCAGCTGCCAGCTGCTCCGAAATGACCTACTTCAACGATTTTTGTTGCCATTTTTGTGTAGATATCCATTCTCGGAATGATTTGGTGATTTGCGGCGATGTTGAAAAGACACGCGAGGCGGGATTTTCGTTAGACGAACGGATGCGGTATGGTCTCTTCAGAATCAATATGTTTGAAAACTGGTTTTATTCCGCGATTATCTCTCGAATGCAGACTCTTTTTCTCTTTCCCATAAACTCTACTTTCGCTACTGAAGAAGAATCAACCTCCGATACATCATTATCATCCTCAGAAGAGGAATCAATTTCTTTATAATTTCTATTTTCTACATCTGATTCTAGATTATTATCGAGTAGATCTATTTGGTTGCGATTGGATCGTTTCTTTCTTCTCTCTGGTACAGTCATTATCAATTACTTAGTGCGAAATTGTAAAAGAGTCATTTGTCATTTGTGTCATTTGTCATTTCTCGCGTTGTTGGTGTGTCTGACAACTCACAAGAGACAACTCACAAGAGACAAGTGACAAAAGCTAAATTCAAAGTTAGGGTCAGATGTATAAGGTTTAACGCTCATTGCTGCCAGAGCCACAAACAATAAACAATCAAACAACAAACCTACCACAAAAACTTTGAAATTGAGCTGTTTGCATCTTCTATTGATGGTGTCATGACGGTCCTCTTTCTACAATCTATACTTATTTATCTTATTCTGCCACAGAAAACAAATGGGTTTTTGGTGCCACAGGGACAGAAGAAAATTGATATTTCATTAAATGCAAAGACTTTGCCAGATTCTGAACTGATTCGACGTCGGAAATCACCTGCTCTATGGAGAGAAGAAGAACATGAACCAACAGAAAAAGAGAAACATACGTACTCTGGGCCGAAATGTCCACCTGAAATTATGGCGCCTGCAGGCGGTTTCCCTCAACTAAAAGCAGCCATCGCCAACGGAGCAGATTCTGTTTACTTAGGTCTTTCCGCCTTTTCGGCTCGAGCGAGAGCAAGTAACTTTTCTCCAACCGAACTCAAAGAGGCTGTAAAAACAGCACATAAATCCGGTGTACGAGTTTTTGTTGCACTAAATGTTTTAGTCTTTCAGCATGAATTAAACGAAGTTGCAGAGTGGATTCATATTTGTGATCAAGCTGGAGTAGATGCCATCATTGTTCAAGATATTGGTGTCACCAAATTGGCTCGGAAGATTGCACCAAATCTAGAAATTCATGCCAGCACACAGCAAACAGTGACAAATACTGATGGTGTCATATATGCCAAAGAAAGAGGTGGTGCTAATAGAGTTGTTTTAGGACGCGAGCTCAGCATAAAAGAGATTGAAAGCGTCTCTCGCGACTTGGATTTTGAGCAAGAAGATGTTGAAATCGAAACATTTGTTCATGGAGCTTTGTGTGTATCATATAGTGGGCAATGTTTCAGTAGTGAAGCTTGGGGTGGACGATCAGCAAATCGTGGGCAATGTGCTCAAGCGTGCCGATTACCATATGGCTTGATTCAGAATGGAGAATTGGTTGACCTTCAAGATATGTCTTACTTGTTATCTCCTCAAGATCTCTGTGGATTAGATCAGGTGGAAGGTCTTATTAGAGCTGGGGTGAGTTGCTTGAAAATAGAGGGGCGTCTAAAGGATGAAAACTATGTGGCAGCAACAACTAGAGCTTACAGAAACAAAGTTGATGAAGTATGGGATAAAATAACGAAAGAGAGAGGAGGCGAAAAAAGTATGTCTCGAAAGAGAATACTGGAATCAAAGGAAGAGGTTACCATCTCTGAACTAGCCCAGTTATTTTCGCGTGGACAAGATGCAACTCATAACGGACTTACTCCTGGATTCTTTGAAGGGTCTCAGCATCAACGTCTTGTAAGAGGAAGAAATCCCAGACATCGAGGTGTGTATTGTGGAGAAGTGATGACAAACTCGTCTTGGAAATCGGGCCTGATAATTCGTGGAGATGGAGCGGCTTTACTAAAACGAGGAGATGGTATCGTTGTTGACAGAGGCATGCCACAAGAAGAGGAATTGGGTGGTCCAATTTTTGATATCCAAGATTTAGATGATGGTAGTGTTGTTGTTTATTTTGGGAGAGAAGTCCAGAAGAAATGGAAAAAGAGCGATGATTTATCACGGAAAGGTCAAGGATCGAGAATGCCGTTAGCACCATTTGGTGCGCATGTATGGAAAACCAGTGATGCTGCTGTAGATAAGAAGATGAGAAAGCTTGTGAATTCAGCTCTCCCCAAAAGTACAGTAAACGTCTCTATTCGCTGTGAGATCGGACAACCCATAAAAGTAGAAATTAAAGACCTTGTAACAGGAAAGATTGGTCTTGGACAAAGCGAAAATGTGTTGGAACAGGCAGATCAACGAGGCATCGATGAAACTTCAATATTGAAAGCATTTGGGAAACTTGGTGATACTGATTTTGTGATCAATGAAGACGACGGATTTGATATTTATATAGAAAATAATGCTTGGGGTCCAATTAGCTGGGTGAAAAAAGCGCGTCAAGAAGCAGTACAGAATCTGAAGGAATCGCTAGATGATCATCCACCCAAAAGCGTGTCTAAGTTTGATGCTGAAGCTGATGAAGTGTGGTTGAAAAGGACGCAGTCCGATATTGTTGAAAGTATGATCAATAAAGGTATTAAAGATAAGGAGGACGAAGACAATGTGTCATTCAAACCGCTATTGTCAGTTTTGGCAAGAAATTCTCAACAAGTTGACGCTCTCTGTGAATTGGTGAAAGCGGGTGAAAAGATTGACGAAATCATTGTAGATTTTTTGGAGGTAGATGGGATGAAGGACGCCGTATCGAGCATTCGACAACTTCCGAACATCAGAATAGTCCTCGCCACCCCAAGAATTATGAAACCAGGAGAAGATAACGTCTGGAAAACCCTGCTCCGTATGAAGCCCGATGGTCTTTTGTTAAGATCAGCAGGAATGTTACAGACATTAGTGAAAATGGGTGGTACAGGGGCCACAATAGATTTGGGAGATAAAGTTTGTATTCCTGAACTGATTGGTGATTTTTCGCTCAATGCAGTAAATTCCTTGACAATAGCCGAAATGCTAGAGAATGGCGGTCTAACGAGTATTACAGCATCATACGAACTAAGCGCAAATTCAATCACTGAATTGGCTAAAGTAATGGGTCCCAAAAAGGCTCGTCAATTGGAGGTTGTGGCTCACGCACACCTGCCTATATTTCACACGGAACACTGCGTGTTCGCAAGATTTTTATCGAAAGGGAATTCTTATCTCGACTGCGGACACGTATGCACGAAAAATACAGTTCATCTCCGTGATCAAAACGGTTTAGATAATCTTGTTTTGGCCGATATGGGATGCAGGAATACTGTCTTTTCGGCCGAAGCACAAAGTGGTGTACATAGTTTGAAAGACTGGAAAGAAGCAGGAGTAGGGAGGATACGTCTAGAGCTGGTAGACGAGAACGAAGAAAATGTCAAAAAAATACTGAAGGGATATCTCGGCGTCCTTTACGACCACGAGAAACCAAGTGCGTGTTTTGAAATGCTGAAGACTGTGACCGATAGTAACGGAAGAATGGGAGGTGTAGGATACGGTTCTTTGAGAAACACGTCAGAACGAAGAGCAGGCGAGTTGTAACAAGTAGCATATAGATTATAATTGTCTAATTCTATAGTTTTTGATTTTCTTCATCAACAAGTATGTTCATGGCAAGAAGACGATCATGATTAGCCCTCCGTAATGCTCTTTTTGCTTCATTTGAAGTGAAACCCATTTCCATAATCAGTTTTACGTCATTTTCGTTCAGGGATTTTCCAACTGGACTAGTCGTCGATGGTAGCATGTCTATATCAGATGTATCATCAAGAATATGAACATCAGGATCGATTCGTAGTGCAGACGATTCCGACGTACCATTTCTATTAGGACTGTCGTGATTTTTTTGACCCGACAGATGTGCAAGGTCACGCAACCTATCACTTCCAATCATTTGAACGATAGATGTATATATTTTGTCAACAAGTTGCTCTTCATCAGAGCTATCATCAAGCAATGTAATAATGGCTGATTTCTGTGGCAGTGCTTGCTGCTTTGATTTTGAATCGTCTTCTACTGATAATATTTCTTGCGTCTTCTTCTTTCTTGGACTGATTTTGACAACGATACTAGAGTCATCCGAATCAGAGAGTATGGAGCGTTCAATATTCGATTTTTGTTTCAAAAATTTCTTTATACCAGAATCGGAAACCTTGTTCGGTAATGGAGCTGTTTCTATCTTACGTCGACGTGCTGCTTTTTTGGAGGAGGGAGAAACTCTCTCTAAAAACTTTTCAATACTGTCACGTTTTTTCGGACCAGATACTCGTCTTTCCAGCTGTTGAAGTTCCCTTGCTATCATCTCATCTCTCTTCAATTGCTCCAATCCACCATCATTATTATTTTTATTAGTAGTATTTTCATCATCATCACTTTCTATACCCAGTTCCCGTCGACCTTCTTTCGTTTGAGACTTGGCCTGAATGTATTCATAGTCTTCGCATTCTTGCTTAAACAGAGGATCTTTTTCTAAAAGATGACGTTTAATTTCGCCATTTTCTGGAGCAATCACACCAAATCTTCGACCATGATTTTCAGAATTGACCAGAAGTTGTTTACACTCATCATCGGAGAAGCAATCATCACTGTCATTTGCATCTGTTGCCTGAAGCCAAGAGACAAGTGAAGGGAATTCTTCTTGAAATAATTGACAATCGTAATCTCTTAGTTTCAATTGGCGGTGCATTTTCTTTCGATAATGAATCCAATCAATTGTATTTCTAATACTGTTGAACCATTCCTGCATTTCTTTCGTTGGATCTCCTTTCCCATTCAATGCGGCAAGACTGCGAGGGGTAAATCTTTGATGACATATCACGCATCGACCACCTACACTGAACTTTTGATTGGGTTGTGTATCTGACATGTAATCATGTTCAAGTACATCATCAGCAGTTCTTACAAATGTTTCTAGGCAACCTTTACACATACCTTTTCTGTTGTATCTTTTGACATTTATACAAAATCGTTGGACCAGTTCGGATCCTAAATCATTCGGTTCAGGTAGAGTATTGAATCTGAATTCCAAAGGTTCATATATCAAGGTACATGAACATTTACAGCTCGGCATTGGTATTAAATTACGACATTTCTTTTCCAAACTTTCTTCCTCGTCATCCAAGAACCAATCTAATTCACACACTGTGCATCTGGGAAACTCAATTCCTAATAAAATGTCATCAAGCAGCGATGGATCGGGTTGTTTCCTTCTTAATGACATGTTCAGTGCCTAACAAAGCGCAATCAGCCATACGCAATTGGATATATTTCATATATATATATATATATCTATGTATGTATGTATGTAATGGTTATTATCGGATAGGAGATAGGAAATAGGAAATGTTTGTACTAACATGTACATTAGTTTTTTTTAAAAAAAGTTCGTACGTTCAACGTTCACAATTCACAAGACAACAAACAAATAGCAAATCAAATAATTGACACATCCATTTCTTAAAAACAAATAAAAGAAATGATACATTCGTTCGTTCGATCACAGTTAAGTTATGTGAAACGCGGGTTCAGTTCAACGAGTAAATCCAATTCACCATTGGCTTGGTATAAAAGAAAATTAGAAACAGATCCTTTGAAAACAAAAGCATTGACCAGCGGTTTCATTGCTGGACTAGGTGATTTCAATTGCCAATATCTTGTTCACGATGACAAAACAAAGTCCAAGTTCTTACCCGATTGGACTAGAACCCTTCGTTTCTTTGCGTTGGGAACTTTCTTAGTAGCACCTGTGGTACACCATTGGTATGGATTTCTCTCGATACAGATTTCAAATGTCGCGAAAAGAACCATCATAGATCAATTTGTATTCGCTCCAGTGTTTTGTGTTACCTTCATGTCAAGTCTCATGGCATTGGAGGGGAAAGATTTAAAGTACATTCAAAAGACAATCACGAGAGATATTTCCGATGTCATGATTGCGAATTGGTGTTTGTGGATACCTGCTCAGCTGATCAATTTTAGATTTGTGTCACTGCAGTGGCAAGTACTGTATTCCAACTGCATTGCTTTCCTATGGAACACTTATTTATCATGGAAGACACAAGAAGAACAATAAAACTTATATCTATTTTTGATTATAAATAAATGTGTGCATCTACGATAGTACGATACTTGTTTTTTCATTTTCAAGCATCTAAATCTTGAACCATTACCACTGCTTGAGGACACAAGCCTTCATCTTCTAACGTTGCATCCTCATCATTCAAAAACTTTTTAGGAAAATTGCAATTCAATTGAAAATTTTCAATGTCAATATTGTTTTCTTCAAAGTATAAAACTAAAAATGATCTCACGACATGGACAGTATCCACCCCATAAAATCGTCGTTCAATCCTTTGTCCACTGGGTAACATCAATCGTACCCTCGCACAACCCTTTTCACTAGCATCAGGTTCTGGACCATTCCTAACTAGACTCTCTCTTGCACTATTCAACCGTTCCAAACGTTTTTGTTCTTCACGTTCCATACTCTTTTTTTGTTTCCGTTCCTCTTCCTCCCTTTTCATCTCCTCCTCTCGTTTCTCCCGTTCTCTCCTTTGATCTGCTTCTAATGCTTCCCTATATTCACGATCTTGTTCTTCTCTCAGTCTAACTTCTTCTTGACGTTGCAATCGCTGCATCATTTGTTCTGATAAGATGGATTGATACTTGAGTAATGATTTACTGAGATACGTATGAAGCATCGCCACTGGAGTAGATTGCAATGCAATTCCCTCCATACGAAATAATAAGTCCATCTTATGAGAGTTTTGACGTATCGTAGTATCATTGCCATTTGAATTCCTACTAGCACTATCGTGACGAGGATGATCTGGATGAACACGAACCAATGCCAAGAATGGAAAGGATGTGACATGAAGTGAAAGCATGGCATTCAATCCATCGGCTGTATGTACAGATCCTCCCCAACAAGTGATAATTTCCTTATTTTCATGTAAAAGTGTCAATATGCGTGGATGACAAAGTGTATTATTGACAAAGGATGGGACATTACGATGCAATGGTGAATGAATGTAGAGTAATAACAGCTTTGGTGGAGGGTTTGTATCTGAATCAGTATTGTGTGCCCTAGCATTGGATGCAATGTCTTGAATGATTTGAGTATAAGCCTTTTCTTCAAATGGATTATGATTCTGAGATTGAGGTGAAAGATATTCTTGTTGAATCATTTTCACAAAGATTTTGGCAGCGTGATCGGGTGGATAAGGGCTATTTTGATCGAATTCTTTCACGGGGAACAAAAGATTTGCCAGCTTCCGTATCGGATATAGAATCACCTTCCATACAATTGTAATAATCAACATGAGTTTAGATAACATCACTTTAGGTGAGAGAGAAGTGTATCGTCGTCGTCGTTGTTGTCGTTCATTGTCTTCCAAAGAAGAATTCGAAGGAACGCCAGCAGTAGGTGCAGTAGGTTGACCAGCTCCTTGACGACGCGTACGTGTACCTCCTTCGTACATCGGTGCATTAGGAACAACGGATTCCATGACAAAGAAATAACAAACTTCTACCAGTGTAGATACTACGGTGTAATTCTATTGTAAGTATTTGTTGAGTGAGAGATGATGGTAGATGAATGTTTGGTGTTTGGTTCTCTTCGTCTCTCGTGGATGTTGGATTAACTTACTTTAGATACTTCGAGTACCTTTGACATTAGTTCGTTATTCCTTACGATGAACGATGAACGAAGAGAGCATTTGATGTGTACAACTTACACAATATTTCCTTACGATTATGCCATTATTTCACCGCCACCGACCATTAACATTGACAAAAAGAGATCATAAACAGGAAGATGAAGAAATGCAAGCCATTTATACGTCGAAATCACCAAGAATCAAGACAAAGACATCAAAATACGTTGTATCGACAATACTCCTTTGTTTAACAAGTCTTTTTATGTTTATATTCATAACATCATCCATCCCTATTTTGAAATTACCAACCAATCAAACAATCTATCCTGATACTCCAAAAAGAAGGAAACGATCGGGTACTCCAATGACAAATTCTTCTACATTGTTTCAATATCCAACCATCACAATCACTCCTTTCTTGGACATACAAGATACTTTACCAAAGGATGAGGCGGCAATCTTTGAATCTGCCATGTTTATAAATGATATCAATCCAACAAAAGAAATTGATGCATATCTTATTCAAAATGTTAAGAAGAGGTATTCGAAAGTGACCTTTCACGATCATGGTGCACTCACCAGAAGAGGTTATAAGAACGATGGGAAATATACTATAGAACAGAATCAAGATCGAGCCATCATTGTACATCCTCAAAGCGAAACATCATCTAATTCTAAATTTGCCCATCTTGATTTCTTGATAGGTATCTTTGATGGACATGGTACCAATGGGCATTTGATTTCTGATTTTGTCAGTAAACATTTGTTCGATAGAATCAAGACTGAATATTATTCCAGTCTATCCCAAACCAAACAAGGATTTGTTGTGGAAGATGTTATAGAACGTTCCTTTGCAGAAATCCAAAATCAAATACTCTCCTTGAAATCGGAAACGACAAAGACTTTGGATGTACCATCGGATGCTTACTCCTTAGCTCAAACATCTGGATGTACTGCATCCATTTTCATTAGATTGGGGGATGCTATCGTTTCTGCAAACATTGGGGACTCATCAAGTCTCATTGCAGTGTATTCCAAGACAGAACAGAAATCACATATTATATTTAGCAATCGAAAGGATAAGCCTCATTTACCGTCGGAGAAGGAACGTATCGAAGCGCATGGAGGTGTTGTCGTTCCACCTAAAATGTTTCATGGTGAACTCTTATCATCTAGGGCTTTCAACATTGATAAAAATATTGGCCTCGCCATGTCAAGAGTATTTGGAGATATTGACGCTCAACGGATAGGAGTCATCGCAGAACCCATTGTTCAAGTACTGAGCATTAAATCCATACTGGATAAATTTCATGATGAAGATATCATGTTTGCGATAGTCATGAGTGATGGTACGGTACAAGATGTGAAGGAGCAAGAAGTTGTTGATGAACTTGGCAAAGCACTGAGTGATCAAGACAGTTTAGATGCGAAAGGGATGATGGAGGTATTACAAGATCTAATCATGAAAAGTTCCAAATCTTGGCTGAGCACTGATATGGGTTACAGGGATGATATAACAATAGCTTTTCAAGTCATCAAAGACTGATGTAATTTCCTTATAGGCTACTACTTTTGGTTGTCGAAATACAGTTCCATTGATTTAGATACAAACACACTCTCTCTTTTTGTAAAACACAACGTGCGCAAGGTTGAATCGAACAACTAGGCCGTCAAGCCTCCACAGGTTTGAAGCCTGCGCCCATCACCAGACAGGATCATGCACACTAAAAAACAACGACAATATCAATAACAAAGATTAAAACCCAAGCTAGTCACGAAACATGTCGTAGATCATAGACCAACTCATACAGGTGGGAGGAACCATATGAGTTGAATCCCTTGACTTTGCTATTGGCTGCAAGTAGCACCGACTAAAGATATGTAGCATAATCTTGCCGGCGACTCTATAAAATGTAGCCGCTGTTACTCTCACCATGATTGATTGTCGTATGTCGCATCAGTTGTGTTGGTATCTTGAATTATGAATACCCAAAGTGAGATTGATTCTCTCGAGCTAAGAAGTAGTGAGAAGAAATGTGCGGTTGACAGTTGCCACCAGGACCGTTTTCGCGGAAAAAGTGAGGATTGAGATAAAAGACTCAAGCGTACGATAGGAAACGTACTGAAGACTCCGAAGGCAGAGTTCAAGAATTGGTTTGTAAATGCATACAGCAAAAGAATATCATATCATCAGGATAAAAGAACACGTTGGTCTAAAGAACTGTTCGATAAAGTTATAGTTATCTTAGCGTGAATAAGTGTTATAGATGCATCTAAGTATTGCATGAATGAATCCCCTTTATGATTGACGAGTTCGAAACAAAAAGAGTTATACCATAACTTTATTATGATGGCCCTGTTTCCATACGCAACTTGAATAAAACAGAAAAACTGATACACATGGAAAAAGACAATCATATTTTCACATGCAGGAAATCGATGATCAGTTAGTCACTTCCAGATCCTGACACAGCACTATTGGCACTATCAGCATCTATTATAGCGACTGAATGACCATGACGCATCGAACGCCCAGACTCAACACTTTTATCAACGGTCTTAGACCTGACTGACTCAAGAACAAAAGGTATAGTTTCTTCCTCGGAGTTCTTCTCGACTGCGTCTATCGAGAAAGATTTCAACGGCCGAATGCTACAGACACATTCAGGGGTTTCTCCTGTAAAATTAACGACTCCGTTTAGTGTAACGTAATTGAAAGCTCCATTTTTGTCTTTCACTTTGATTTCAAACAGACCGGATCCGAGAGGACTGGTATCCTCGTCGATCTTACGATTGGCAAGTGAATCCATGAATGCAGCCTTCAGTAAGCGCACAGAGTCTTCACAGAGTCTATTCCAAAATGACGTATTCACAAGTTCGTCGGGACTGAAGTCGAGCACATTGGCGACTGAGGGAGATACGAATACCAAAGTCCCAGTCGCGTCAAAGACGATGACCAAGTCAGGGATAGAACGAAGAATTTGTTCCTTCCTGCGAAGATCATCGTTCTCTTCTTTGAGTTCTTCAATGAAAAGCTTTTTTCGTTTCCGACTAAGTTGAGCAGATTTACGATTCGCAGCACGTTTTTCATCTTTTTTTGCTTCATGCTTGACATGAAAAGTATCATAGGCGTTCGAACTATATTGAACTGAGCCGTTCTGTGAGCTTGAGAAGCTGCGAACTGATGGATTTGAATTGGTATCGAGATGATTAGAGAAGAATGTAGGTGGTTTCATGCTTTGGTCTCTATCATTTATAGTGTTTGTTTTTGAATGTAAATTCGTTTCATGTTGCACATGGTTTCCTGTTGAAGTTGTTGAAACAAAAAGTGTCAGTTTTTTTGACCGAATGAGAACCGATGCAAGCTAAAAACACATATCACAAGCCCGAAGACACAAAAAGGACATTTTGTGGACTCCATTATTTAACACAGTTGCACTTTGGCATCTGACAAAGGAAAAAAACATCTGACCGAACATCGAGGGAAACAGATGGTCTTACCTCGATCATGCTTCTGATTTTGAAGTTTCCCCTGCTGTGTCGCTAACAACAAGGCGTTCATCGTCATACTATCATAACTCGTAGGATAGGAACCATTGCTTGATAAATTTTGAGCGATTAAGTTTGTCATTTGTGGTTGATTCGGTAAAAAGTAAGAAGGTTGTTGGAAGGAGTTTCGTTGTGATTCCATTAACTGTGCGGCCAGCAAACTCTGCATTTGCTGAGAATTATTTTGGCCACCAAACGAATTGAACAACGATACCATACTGGGATCTATACCTTGCAGCGTTTGAAACATGTTTGCACGTGCTTGTGCTCCTAGCTCGTTTTGAGAAGACGGCGTGTTTTTCCGTGAAAGTGTAGGCTTCGTATGAGGAGACGACACTTCATTAGATATGCTCTCCTTGTTGCATAGTGAAGCTAATGTATTTAAGCCATCATTTCCTGGCATCTTAAACTGGTTGTTTCTTTCGTTTCACAAGCAATGAACAAATATTTTCCTGTTACTTATGAATGCGGTCAGTTATATATTATTTTATGCACCAAAAGTTGAGTGTGACGTATTGGCCTTGGATGGGCTAAAAGGCCTAGAGTTCTCCTCTGAAAATCGAGAGCAACTTCAAAGTTTCTTCAACGCAACGTCAACGGTTACCACAGTGTTAAATATATGGCGTACGGCATACTCATTTTTCACGACGAATGTCAAAGGATATTTTTCCGTCGAATATCACACTTCTCTTAATGAATTCAATGGATTATGCTCTTATTTGAGACCATCGTTGAGCATAAAGACTATTCTTAGTTCCGCGAGATACAAGATCATCATGTGTCCCACTTTCAACAATGGAACCATTTTTAAGGATTATAATTTTGTCTGCATGTCTTCCAACAGCCCACTTACTTGAAGTCAGTAGAGTAGTAGCTCCTGAGATTTTCAACGCATTAATCAGTTTGATCTCTTCTACTTCATTCATGCTGCTTGTTATGTCATCAAGAAACATGATTGATCCCAACAGACAATTTTTCAAAGTGTTATTAGGTGCCATCGGATTATCGTTGTTGAAGATTGATTGAGAAATGTATTTTGTCAGCAGAACTTTAGACCAATCGGAGTGGGAAAGCAGAAATGAATCATTCGTGCTACTAACATCATCCTCATTAGATATCACAATGGAGGAGAGACGGTTTTCCAATCTAGGTAAGAGTGTTGTAGATAGATTTGTAAATTGCATCGCTAAATCCATAGACGATCGCATTGTGCTTTCATCGATACCCGACGAAGAACACGGTTTCAATACATCGCTCAAAGATGACCCAGAATAAAATTCTGCAAGATCGGATGTAGATCTCGTGCCTTTCAAGAAAATACCTAACTTTCGTTTTAGACTTTCCCGGTGCCAAGTTTTGATATCTAGTCCTCCGACTGCAACACTACCGCGAGCATAATTGGTAGTTCTGGCTCTGTTCGGTGGTGCTACGATCAATTCGCATAACGAAGTCAACAGTCGAGTCTTCCCACATCCATCGTCACCTAAAATCACAATCACCTCACCAGGTTTACACTCAAATGATGTTCCGCGACATGCCCATGACCTTTTTGATACATGAGCAACCCACAAATCTGTCACAACTAGTCCACCAGCATTCGATATAGATGTAGATATTGCTCTACCGGCACCTGTGTTTGCTTTTGATTTTTCAATGTCTGTAAAAATCTGTGCGAATAATGATAGAGATGGTGCTAAGATGGCATTATAACTAGCAGAATCAATCGTAGAGAAAAGAGCATTTCGAGCATTTGCACGTGTGACGTTCAGAAGAAGCATGGACGCAACCATATGGCTCCAATTTAAAATGGAAGTGTGATTAATCTTCACATACGTTTCAATTGCAATAGGAATAAATGCTAAGACCCAGCACAAGGTGCTGTACGTCATCTTTAAGTGGAAGGGAGACTGGCGAATTAATGTTTTGAGATTCATGCCTTGAGCAGATGATTGAAACCGTTTCCATTTTGCCATGATTGTATCGGTGCTACCATCGTTTAATAGAACCGCCAAACGAGTTGCACTAGACTTTCCCATGGCAGATATCTTTTCAATAAGGTCAATTTCTTGATCCTTTGTATTTACTCCAAGCTCTGTTTGTGACTTTGAAGATGAAATTGAAGAACATGCTTTGAGCATTCCTGTGAGTTGGGAAAATATAAATAACACAGCAACCAAAGCGACTGTAGAAACGACGGCGAATGGATTTTCGATGATTAATACCCACTCTTTCATAGCGAGGATGTATAATCTAGTAAACATCGTAATAAATATATCTCGGATTTCAAGAAAGGAATTGTTCCAATCAATCGGCCACGTGTGAAACGAATCCGAAGAAATTAAGGCTGATATAGAGTTCAAAATTTGTTCACAAATAGGTCTCATGACAGATACAGTCGCAAACAAGATCGTGATCATAGATATGAACACAAAATGACGAACGCGAGAAATTTCGATGACAGCAGCCACCTGTTTCATTGATGCCATACCACAAACATCCATGAACTGCCTAGTGATTGTAATACCAGTCAAGAGTCGAAGACGCAACTGGCTCTCTACAACACTGGATTTTACACCTTCAGAAATGTCTTTCGTCACTTGCTCTACCCTTTTACCATAACGTACATTCCGTGTAAACGTCGTCAAAATTGAAGCGGCAACTGCATGTGGGAACCATGACTGTAGCAGTCCAAATGTATCACAAGATGGAATGAATAACTTGGCGGTTTGAATCAGTTCTTGAACGGAATCCGGAAAAGAGTCTGTTACTACATCATTGAAAGAAATATATTTTGAAGCCTCGTATGCCGCAGTATATAAAAAGAAGATTGACACAAAGTCCATTATGGCTTTGGACTTTCCTATTCTGCTAAGATATTGCAAGTCTTTTGTGGACAATAAATTGACAGTTCCTTTTTGAGCCAATGGAGACGCCTTTTGTTGTCTCCTTAGAAGACTTTCTTCAAATTCACTATTCACTTTTCTGGCATCATTGATAAATTTCACAGATCTCTTCGAGGGGTTCTGGATAATCTTAGGTTGAATATCATCATCTTCATCGCCCCAACCTGCATCACTGAAACTATCGCTAGTCTTTCGATGAAAAAATAACATTCGTCTTGGTTTCATTCGCAAATGAAATAGTCTTTTGAAATTAGATGGAAAGCTGTTCTCCTCATCTTCGTCTTCCTTCGCATAACTTGAAGTGTCTTTACTAGCATAGGAAGACAATGGTGTCCTTGTCTGAAAAAACGTTTGTGGGTCAACCCCTGAATCAGTATTTTGTGTCCAATCTACATTGTCATCGTCATCAACATTTTGTTGAGTATTTCCATAAAAGTGCTTTTCATCAGCGTACTGATTGTCGTTGACATGATTGTTTGTATCACTATCAACCTTAAATTCAACTTTGTCATCTGGTACATTCTTGCCATGGTCCCTCTCTTGTTTATTTTGATCTTCCATCAACATATTCAGATGCTCTTGAAGTGGACTTGTACCCGTTCCAGTGTAAGTTTCACCAGAAGTAGTACCCAACAGCGTTCTTCTTCTTGTTTCTGTCACTGTCTTTCGTCTATCTTGTTCCCATGCATCTTGCGTCTCTGATGCAGTCGTCGGTGCTCCTCCAAAAATGGTACTCACACTACCTTTCACTGTATCTTTCATTGCTTCTTTGATACCTGTCCCTCTGTTAATTACTTCAAATACTGTACCACGTACAGCACCGGATATATTACCAGCAATCGATTCTGAAATAGATGGAACAGAACTCACTAGTTTCTGTGCTTGTTTCGACACAACAGTATCTGCATCTGCAAGTACATCCAATGACTTTCCAATTCTTTGCAACAGTGATCTTCCAAATCCTTGTCGCTGTTGATACTGCTGTGAATTTCGAACGACTAATCTTTGTTCGTGGTATTGTTCACGAGGTGGAATCCTATTGAAATTGTAGTCACGAGGAGCTAATTGCCTCGGAGGCATTTGTGGTTGATGTATTCTACTACTAGGTGTTTGTTGTCTGTAATACTCACTTTGAGAGTATTCCTCCTGAATAGTATCAAACTGACTCTGATTAGGACTTATTTTCGGATCAGGTAAACCATATGGATTACTATATCGTTGTGGAACAATCCATTCTTGTTCGTTTGGCACAAATTGCTGTCGATCTTCTTCTTGTTCCACAGTAGGAACACGAGTATTATGCTCTCTAGTAGTCAATGGTGGAGGTGGTGGTTTAGGCTCCCCTTGTGACAAATCCAAACGTTGTTGTTGCCTTGCGCTGATCGAATCATCATCCATCGTCCCAAACGATTCTGCCTGTTGTCTCGTTATGAAAGTTGTTTCAGTTTTCTTTTCGTGCTGTAAGGTCGTCCCATTAGAAGACTTTGATTCATGTAGTACATTGACAAACGGTGGTTGGGAGCTTATATAATCATCTTCAGCCTTTTGTTGGATCGAATCTATATTTCGATTGTTTACTGTTACGGAATGTGGAGGTGGAGGAGGTGGGGGTGGAGGGGGCGGTGGTTGACTTGCCAAGATTGTTTTGAGCCAACATGTATGCAAAAGAAGAACAAGAGAGGCTCTAACGAAAGAATTCCTATAAACTCGATTCATGGAACAACTGTACAATCGTCGTAGAAATGTGTTTGATATCAAATCGTAATATGTACGACTTGCAAATCGTTCCAACGTTTGTCCCTTCCAGCTTTTAGGCTTCCAGGTGAAAGCTGAAAGCTGTGAGAAAAAAACTGCAACCGGGGCTAACCAGGCCACAATTACCCATTTATAAAATTAAAGTTACTTAGACATTACTACTGAGTAGCACACGTTCAACATTCAACAACCAATCATCAATCATCCTTTATGACATTTATGAATGAATTAGGATTGCATCATATGAAAAACCATGTCATTTCTGAAATCACTTATCCTCTTCTTAACATTGCTGGTTTTTCAGAACGTAACTTCATTTTCATTTTCTGGGGACTTAGCTCACATAGTTAAACCACAATCACACTCTGAATCTAGTCTCGTACAGGAGTTGCCACTCGCAGATGTGACAACAAGAATAAAAGAAAGTTTAAAGGAGAATTCGACAGATAGTTTTGCAACTATTGGTTATGTGACTCATAAAAGATCCTTTGGAAATTCACTGGCGTTCATAGATCTCGTTCAAGATGACGAAACACATGATAGGCCGATTCAAGCCTTGTTTAAGAAACAGGAATACGATCATGAACGAACAAAATCGGCCTTTTCTTCGATTCTCAAGTCCATCCATCCAGGAACGAAATTATATCTGGAAGGAAAGGCATCGTGTACGAACAATCCAGGAGAGGTTGTTCTTTTAGTGACACATGTTCGTTTTCTTTGTGTTAGTAGAAATCCCGAACATACCAAAGGTATGTTACAAAGAATTCATGTACAAAGGAATCGTAGTTCATCGAATGATAACAATGACGATGAAAAAGAAGCATTGACTGGTCTTTGGATAGAAGACGTGGCCAATGCTCTTCATGTTGATTCTGGTAGATTACAAATCGTACTCGAAGGCAAAGCTGAAGTGGAATATTTACACAATGACCACGAGGAATACACAAACGCCAATATGAGCAGAATACCCTATTCGAGGATCGCAAAAGAAATAACAATGCACTTGCCCATGGATCCAAAGTATCCTCATCGATCTATGCAATTTAAAAATAGAATACAATCTCTTGTAGAGTCATCTTCTAATGGACAACAACGATCGAAGAATTCTCATTTCATCGGACTGTTACCCGCACCTGCTCATATTGCAACTATACCTTCAGTCATTGAACATACATTGAATAATAACAAAGACAGAAACACTTTAACGGATGATGAATTGCATTCATCTATTGACCGCATTCTTGAAGAAACATCCTTTGAAAATGCAAACGATACACCTCAACTTGTGACTATTACAGGATGGGTACAGAATCGTAGACGATTCGATGGGGGATCTTCGTCTATATCACTTTTAGAATTGGTGGATGAATTGGCATCGTTAAATGAAATGTCCGAGAAACTGGATCGTTTACAATGTATTCTCCACCCTACAACCTTTGCCAAAGCGGATCATAATGTCGATGATGAGTTGTTACCTTCTCATGTATACGGTCATTTACTTGCCAAAGGAAGCAATGTAAAATTGAGAGGAATTTTGTATAGTAGTGACGAGAGATTGATGTTATGGGTGACGGATGCCAAAATTCAACAACTGTCTTGGGCTCCAAATGTGATAAATTACTTTTTAGATTTGATTTCAAATAGTGAAAAAGGTGGGCACTATACGTTTCAAATCGAAGAGATAGCTAGTGCTCTTCATCTTAAACGGGAGGAAGCAATTGCTCTGCTTTCATATTGTAAAGAAAATGGGACAACAGAAAGACAATGGAAGACTGCTGAACTATCTAGACGATTGCAAGATGAAAAATCGCGTATGGGGACGTACTCTCAAGACATGCAAAGAGTTATAACTTCACTATCATTCCTTCGAGGCGAGTTTCCTTTAGAGAAGATTCAGCAACCAGACCAAATGGATTTGCAACTTGACCAACTTCCGATCCGGAAGAAAGTGATCCCTGAAATAAGGAAAAGCTCAGATGGTTCAAGATGGAGGCGAAAAAAACGGCCTCAATTGGATTGGATGGTTGCTCAAATCCAACAAGTATGCGAATCACATCCAGATTTTGGCTTGCGTGCTCTTAATATTCTTGACATCGGTGGCGGAAGAGGCCACTTGGCAAATTATTTAGCTTCCATTCTAGGCCAGGAAGCAGCCAGAGTTTATGTAATCGATATTGATTCCAGCACCGTACGTAATGGCCAAACGGAAGCACAGCGTCGAAATATTAGTAATGTTGAATTCACCGTCGGTGATGCAAGCATGGAAGAGTCCCTCAATAATCTGCTTCCGGATGACTCCAAATATGATGTGATTGTTGCTTTACATGCATGTGGTGGCCTCTCAGATGTTGCATTGGGTCATGCTGTTGCGAATCAAGCATCTTTTGTGATCACACCATGCTGCTTCCGTTCCAATCGCCACCTTAAGGTTTTACAACGAACATGCGACCACAAAGATTTTCAACTGGTGAAACCGTCACAATTTCTAGGAATTGCAGAGGAAGATATGATTTCATTGGCATCTTCAGCAGAGCTCCAGGGAGATATGGAAATTTCTGGAAAGGCCATCCATACACTTTGTGCAGTTAGGGCAAAGGCCGTGCAAAATCAACATGGTAAGCTTGCAGATGTGAGCATTAAAACATTTCCTATACGCTTTTCGACAAGAAACTTCTGTCTTGTTGGTAAAGTAATATAATTGCACTAATTATAAAAGTTACTAAGTAGTAAGTAAAAGTGGTCATGTTTTATCCCTGTGTTGCCTTCACACCCTTTGCCTCCAACTCTTCCAAATGCACATATGTATTTCCAATAGGCAAGAATTCAACAATGTGCTCTTGTGCCAATATGGCAGTTTTTTCAGCCTTGTGCTTGATATGATCCAGTGCTTCTTCATCCAACTTTTCCACAAACTGTGCCGGATTTCCAGCCCATCTCTCACCCGAAGGAATTTTACAATACGCAGGAACGACAGTTCCAGGTTCAAGAATCACATTAGACTCCACAACAGCTCCTTCACCAATTATGCATTTCTCTCCAATCACAACAAGGTCCTCTACACGACACGACGTGAGAACAGATCCTGCGCCAACAGAAACATAGTGACCGATGTGACAAGTAGGAGGGAAACCAGATTTCAGCTGCTTTACTCTGGGAGAAAGTGTCGTGACAACGACACGATCCTGTACGTTAGAGTATGCACCGATGGTAATGGGGTGTGAATCGGCGCGAACGACGGCACCATACCATACAGAAGATTCGTCCCAGTTGGTGACGTTTCCGATGACAGATGCGGAAGGAGCAATAAATGTATCGTTTGTTTGAAAAGGTTTATTTCCCATAAACATCATACTGGGTCGATGACGTGTAAAGATCTATTCGTCGTTAAAAAAAAACAAGAAATATATTAAAAAATATAGAATAGAGATAGTTATTAATACAATAGTGCTTGAAACGAGAGTTATATAATGGTGGACTGATTGACTGACTCACCTGTTCTCCAGAAGCAGTTCTTAGTGCTGCCCCAGTCTCACGGAGAGCCCTTCCGACTACTGCCTTTACTGAAGATGAACTCATCTTGTAAGAACACTGACGTGATTTAGTGTGTGTTGCTGCTGGTTGTTGTCTACTTCGGAGGAGCGAAGGCGAGCAGATACCAGATACGAGATACGACGGGCGAGAAAGAGACGACGGACGACACCAACAAGAAAGCGTTTGGTTCAGTACAACAATTACATAATCAACGAATCATTGGCTCAGATCCTATTATTTTTTGCGCGGAAATAATCAATCCCTCTCGCGGGCCTCGCTCATCGTTGGTAGCACGCAGCACGCCATACGGGATCCTCGCCTTGGTTGGTACTCTGTACTGGCGACCCTCCTTCCCTCCTCTTTCTCTCTTCCTGTTGCTTCTCTAGTCGGTTCCGTTTCCTTTGCATCATAAGTACATTTTTACAATCATCATGCTTGGTAGAATTGAAGGAACTATTTCTGGTTTTAAAACAAGTGCCAGCTCGTACTACAAGCCTCTTCTTCGTTCGGGAAGGTAAGCGAGCGTTGAAGATCATGGGCGGGTGAGGATGAGGGAATTACCGTGTTGTTGTTCGTTGACAACCATTTCCCATCTCGACCCCCAAATCAATGATTTCTATATCAACTTAATATATCTAGCTTTTGACGCATGGAACTTGAAAGTCAGTAGGCTCACCTTTTTTCTTTCTTCTTCGTACTTGTTTCCGAACAGTGTAAAGCCTCTTTGGCATCTCATGGCATTCACCTCTGTAGTTATGTACACTACTAACTACATCTGTCTCAAGGGTAAGCTTTTTGTACATGTATTTTATACAGTTTAATTCCATGGTTTTGTACTTGGATGCATATATCTCAATATTTCTTTTCTTCTTTATGTACTTTTTCGTAGGAGGAAAGGCCCAGCATGCCCGTAAGGAGAAAGCAATCGCTTTGGAAGAATACTACAAAAACCACAATATTACTCCCCATCATTAAATATCATGAAGTGATTGAAAACGAATGTGCTCATGCTCATGAATACAACGATAAAAAATTTGTTGTTCGTTTCTAAAACCAGTGAGGTGGACTGTGTTGTTGGGGGAAGGATGAAGCTAATTATGTTATATAAGAAAGTGACATTATTCCCTTTTTTTCGTTTTGATTGTATTCATATGTAAATGTAGTTTGTCCGTGCAAACCGGTCTTCCTTCCAATGGATTCCAGAAAATGGATTCACTGACAATGGACAACGATTTTTATGCTACCCGTCTCGGAACTCTCCACAAGAGATATTATTTATACCTCTCTCTGGAGCATTCGAAGTTATTTATTTTGTGATGAATAAGTCGCTGGATTGCATCGTTGCTAGAGTCTATATCATTGTGACATTTGAAAATTCATGATTTTACAGAAACTTCGGCAGCAGCGACGACAACAAGGATTTTTGAAATAGGATTTATACATTTCTTTACATTGTGTATGTCTAAAATTATAATGAGAGTTTCCCATGGACTATGAGGCTCATTTTTTCATTTACAATTGGAAGAGGTCGCCTACCATTAGGATTGAAACGCAAAGGGATGGATTGAGTTCGTCTTCCAAGAATTTTTTATCAATCTATTATTATCTCTGCTGCTCGGTTCACCTCAAATATTATCTGATCATCCACGTCATCAAAATCCATATACTGACGAACTATTCTCAGACTTTCTTCGAGAGCTTGATTTTTTTGCCTACTTTTCTGAAGCTCGTCCTTTAACATTTGTATTTCCATAGATTGAGAAAGGGTGTCATGATCAGGACGCTCAACCACTTCTGGGTCCAAATCATTAACTATGCGATCTAGATGTGCAGCGATATTTTGTTTTTCTTCGATATTTCTTCTGATTACCCTCCTTAAATTATTCATCTTCTTCACTAAATCTGACACAGAATGTGACAACTCTTCTCGTTTGTCTTGTTCAAGAAAAAACTTGGCGCGGTATTCATGAAATTTATTCGTTGCTTCTTTTAAATCGGTGTCAGCTGATTCATATTTCTTGGTAACAGTGTCAGACTTCTTGCTGCAAGTCTTCAGCATTCTTCTATAATCATAATGCCTTCTGACATGGACTGTGGTACACTTGTGCAGACTTTTTATCGCAGATAGCATCAACTTTTCATTATCCTTCAGGACGGATACTTCTTTCGAAAGAGATTTCTTATCTAAGGGTTTCCTGCGAGACATACTAGTATTATTATGATTGTTTGAAAGTCCATGTAGAGGTGCACGCGCACCTATGTTTGCGTCTTGGAAAGATTGAGGTTCGAATTTCTGTTGATTGCAAGTCGTAGAAAAAAGTTGCGCGAAATTTTTATGCCCCAAAACAGCATTTGCATTTTTTGGTGTCTTTTCACCATGATCGACATTCTCGTCACAAACACAGTCATTATCATGTGAATGTTCTGCAGAACATTCACTATGTCCATCTATAGATTCAGACGACGTGCGCTCTACTTTGCGAATGATTCCAAGGGTTTCTTCCAACGCTTCTAGTTTGTTGTCAAAATCGTCCATATCCTTTTTCAGCGAAATATTTTCGTGTTGAAGGTTCCAGTTCACCTCGTTTAGGAATTCTAACTCTCTCATTAACTCGCTTTCAGAGGAACTCGAAATTATAGAACTTCGACGATGAACAGATGGAGGCGAATGGCAGGATGAAGTCCCTGTGGAGGTCTTGCCTTCGCATGATTCCTCTAAATTTGTCTGACTTGTCTCAGTCGTATTGCTGTCCATGCTCTTGTCAGTGGAAGATTCGTCATTCTCGAAGCTCATAGATCCCTTTTGCATATAGCATAAGGATGAGTACTTTGGATCTTTTGAAGAAACTTGCAAGAAGTTTAAAGTAATGTCATTTCTACTGGCTGATGCATTATCACCGTTCACATGTGGTCTTGATGTAGTCTCATCGCAACTCAACTTATCATGTATCATTTCCAGACTTGTGTTTTCTTGATTATAAAATTCAGGTAAAATTTTCGTTTCATCAATATTTTTGGTATCTCTTTCACTTTCAGCACGTCGCATGTGATCAGCAATACATACTTCATTCTGCGTCGAATTAGGCTCACGATTTTCCTCATAATGCTCCGTTCGAAGCGGCCGAACAGCAACATTTGTGTTGGAAATCATGAAATGAATGAATTCGCCCATTGATTTCCAGTTGGAGGTAGAGATATCAATATTTGTATCAGTCTCAGTGAGGATATTCATTGCTTCCTCATGTGATGTTGTCTGCAATGTGCTCACAGTTTGATTATCATTTTCAAGCAAACTAGTATCGACAGTAACATCATCGTGCGATTGATTCAAGTTAGTAGTATGGGTCATCGGAGACAAATTACATTCTTCATCGTTATTGATTTCTAAATTCTTCAACTTATTCGACGGAGGAGTTAAGGAGAGAGACATCAAAGCAAAACTATCTTCATCTGAAGAGTTGCTTTTCCTCACAGACTCCAACAGCTTTTTTGCATCCATTAGCAACAGATTTGCCTTTTCTGTTCTTACGTCCATCGTAAAAAGCTTATCAAGTAGCTATTATCAAGCTATTCTCAAATTTGTCGTTGCGGAATGTAGATGCGGAAAAATCAACGATTATTGTGAATGCGAGGGGAAAAGGAAGGAAAAAACGACGAAAAAGTGAGACCCATGGTGGTACAGCCCCTCTAACGTTTGTTTTCACAGACTAACGGTTGTTTTGACAGACACTCTGAATAACTCAACAACAATACGAGTACATTTCTTCTTTATGACGCGAAATATTCTGATGTGAACAAACGTTTTGATGTAGATAAATGTATATTTTAAAAGAATCGCAAAAGCATGAAAGTTTCAAAGGAGAAATTAACGAAAACTTATTCATCTTTGAATAGAATATCATTCAGAAATTTCGCAAACGCTATCATTTCTTTGGGATGTGAGCTGTGCCCCATGGAATAGCTATCTGCCTGAATTTGTGTAACACCCATCTCAGTAAGCTTCTGTACTCCATATTGCTGCTGCTCAAACAAAACTTTGTCATCAAAACTGCCATGTCCCCAAAACAAAGGTACATCTTTATTTTCAATACCGTCTTCAAAGGTTAACCACCCTGAAAGATTTACACATCCCGCATATGGCATTTTACCATCGGAGCTTCTATTGTATACAGTACGAAGTGCAACAGCACCTCCCTGACTAAACCCTCCAATAACAATCTTGGATCTATCAATTCCTTTCTTTTGTAATTCATCAACATAGTCTTCAATACACTTTACAGCCTTTTCTAATCCTTTGTCATCATTCTTAATCCCAACTCCGATTGGCCAGTCATAAAGGTCAAACCAACCAGGCATATTCATACCACCATTTATGGAAATGGGAATGGTGGGTGAAGCTGGAAACACATATTCCAATTTCGAAAGGTTCGGCTGAAGTTCAGGGAGTTGATCCTCTAGTGAGGACCATCCAAGGGGAGTATCGCCCAACCCATGAAGGAATATCAATGCACCCTTCTGAGTACTTGTGGAGGCTGAACTTGACATCGCCGAAGATTGTTGTGAGAGGAGTGATGAAATGGCAATAGTTCTAAAGAGTAATGATCGTCTGAACGGTGAAAAATTCAAAGTTGGCACGATTTGTCCAATCATATCAATCCAGGTCAGACAATGTAAGCAATAACAATTTGCTTTAGTCCTCAAGAGCTACGAGGTAGTGAGTGTTCACAGGAAACACTCGAATCAAAAGAAAGTAGCAACTAAGTACGTAGCTATGCTTTGAGAGCTACTGCCGACTGCCGGAGTGTGCGCTGACCGCTGACCGCTGGCTGGTCTAATTTCCCCCGTTTTGTAGGGTGTCACACATCACAGTCACACAGTCACACATGGTGTCAACTCTCTCAAGTCAAGATAAAAATGACCACTGCTTCTACATCCAAAAGATCATTTGATGATGGATAAATCCATTCCATCATGCGCATTTGTAAATATCTCTCCTTCGTACTTCTATATCTTAGATTCTGTTCTGGCTTTACTTGTATTAAAGTAGTCAGGCGAAGATCGATATGAAAGTAAAGACACTTTCAGATGACGAAATCAACCTCGCAACAATGGAATTGCTCAAGATATCTTCAGCACATTTTACATCTCAGGCACTCCATTCATTTGTTGAGTTGGAGATAGCCGATATAATTTCCAATAAATCGCTCTCTCTACAAGAAATTTCGGAACAAATAGGTCCTAACACAAACAAGGATGCCTTGTTACGCATCTTACGATTGCTCACATCAGTGGATATCATTGAAAATGAATATATCAACGATACTTTTGTATTCCGATTGACAAATACCGGTTATTTGTTACAAACAAAATTACACCAACCAAGTATGGCGTCTTGTGTAAATCACTGGTTAGAGGACCCGCTATGGAATGTTGGTCAACATCTCACTCCGTTTATCAGAGGAGACGATGAAACGTTAGGAAAGGACCCGTTCACGTTAAGAAACGGTGTATCGAGTGATTTCTATTACAATAAAAATGATCACCCCCAGTCACTTCAATACGCTAATGACTTTGTAAGGTTCATATCAGATTCCGAGATTAATGCAGTTGTCCATGGTGGAATCCAGTGGTTTAAATATGACAATAAAGTTATCTTAGATGTTGGAGGTTTCAATGGAAAACTGCTGAGTGCAATTCACGATCAATATCCAAAATTGATTTGCAAATCTTTAGATCTACCCCAGGTAATAGACAACATTGAGCAGAAACAACAACATGTAGAGCTTATTCCTGGAGATATATTCGATCCTAGCTCCATACCGAAATGTGATGTGATCATTCTCAAACACTTTCTTGACCGATGTATGTGGACTGAAACAGAAACGGAGTGTATTCTCAAAACATGCTACAATGCTTTACCAAATGATGGAGTCATAATTATATTTGATGCAGTGATTCCTGATGCTAGAGAAGAAGAAGGTAAAGCCATTCAACTGTCTTTAGACTTTCTTTATATGCTTGTGGGTAGAGAACGACAAAGGACGAAAGAAGAATGGAGGGTATTGGTTGAGAAAACTGGTCTGACGATTGACGAAGTCATTGACACTCACATTCCGACTTGCAGTGCGATCGTTTTGACGAAGGCGTAAAATTTCAAAAGTTTCTATCAATAAATTGAACCAAGTTAATAAGCGGAAGCATCAGTGTCATATTGTGATTCCATACCTCGATCACCATATCTAGTCTCCTTTCCAGTCTCTGCGGGGAAAAAGAAATCACCGTTGAAACCATCATAATCTTCATTGTGATACCCAACAAGAGCAGAAAATTTTGATGTATCAATATTCTGGTACTCCACATAGCCTCCCTTAATACCTTCGACTTCGTCTCTTAGATTATCATCTTCGTCCTCAATAGAATCTAAAAACAAAGGAACAAGATCAAATCGTTCCATGACAATATCTTCCATACCCGTGTTGAACTTGTACCCTCTTCCAAGCTTCCTCTTCAATTCCTCTACACTTTCTCTATGTTGAGGTCCAACATGAACAAACTTTCCACGAATTAACTGTGTATTTTCTTTGCGATCATATGGGCTACTTTTCAAAGTATAGGCTACCGTTCTTGCCAATGGCTCAACCAATGGGAAGTAGTAGGCAATATCGGAGCCTAAGATAAAATCGAATTTTCCAATCATGTCGCCTCGAACTCGGTTTTTCCAATCCATAACACCAACCTCTACTTTACGGATTGGAAAACCTGAAGCTTCAATATTTGATAGACAAGTTTGAAGAATATTTTCATGCGAATCAGAGAATAAAATTCTAGATAGTTCAGGAGGAACAGGTGCAGAAACTTTAGCATCGTCTGAATTTTCTTCCTCGACAGTTGCCACAGGAGAATTTGCAATCTCTTCGATGCTTTGATATCCATTATCTTTGGAGGATGCCCCTTCTACACCTTCCATGGCTATTCCAGCGAAAATAGTACTTAGGAGACCGCCTAGACCGACTCCAGCTCCTAACTCCACACCCCTTCCCTTGATAAATTCTGGATGTGCAGCACAGTATAGAGCTAATGCGAAGCTACTGTCCCACACAGACCCACCTAGATCATCATCTTCTTCTGCCTCGGAAAAGTTCTTGATTGAATACGCAGCAGGGCCAACCTGAGTATATGTTCTAGGCAATCCATTTTTCTTTATTTCCTCCGCAGGGGGTTCAATGGTGCTTTGTACTCCTGACACTGGTTTTCTCAGTATGAATGTTCTATCGCTGTTCAACGGTTCTACAGATTTATCTTCTGCAACTTTAAAGTATTGTCGTTCTTCAATGGAATATGGGGACTGAACTTTTGATCTGGTGGGGGACAGGCGGTAAAGGAAACGTTGAACGGCCACCTTTCCTGACAAATCCACCGAGGGAGTGGATGACATTCGGAGAAAAGTCCTCTGACGGTGGTTCCTAATGACTGGCTGAAAAGCAGAGACGGAATACAAAGCGCTGATCAATATAATGAACTTCATTGCGTATAATATTGTGAGTGGTTTCAATAAATTGATTGTCAGAGTCAATAAATATGTTTGTTGGGTTTGTTATGTCACCACTCCAAGCTCCAAATTCCAAATATCTTTCGACATCTCTTTTGAGGGGCTTCGGGTTGAAGGCTAAAAAAGATCCCATTTTCTCTCACTTTTTCAACCCCAAACTAAGTAACTCAGACAGGTCTTCGTATCTAATTCAAATACCCACACTCACCTGAAATATCATGACGCAATGTACAAGTTGCCCACCTCGAAGAGCACTCCTTACAGTCTATGTATTGGCCTTGGCCTTCCTATACGCTGACTATAACCTCATGGCTCCAAATCTGTCACGCATCGCAAAGGATCTAGGATTTGTCATCGAAGGATGTATCGATGATGACACAAAAGACGATGACACTGCATGCGTCGACGAAAACAAACGAGATGTTAGACTGGAGGTCAGATTGCTTTGTCGTTCTTTCTTTTTGGAATACCTTCTTCATTCGTCGTAGGATGGCTTTCTGATAAAGTAAACAGAAGGGGACCTTTGTTTGCTTCGGTGATTCTTATCGCAGAAATTGCGTGCTTTGCTTCATATTTTGTCCAGAATTTCGCAGGTCTGCTAATTACCCGTACAATTACCGGAATAGGTATAGGGGGAGCTTTACCCGTGGTATATTCAGTATTGTCAGATATATATCCAAAGGAAGCTCGTAATGCTGTGTCTGGAGTAATCAGTACTGCAACAGGTCTTGGTTTAGGAGTAGGTCAAGGAATTGCAGGTTATATGGGTCCTACATATGGCTGGAGACTTCCTTTCTTAATTGTATCGATTCCGTCGATTGTTATAGCCATCGGGGCTTTCTTCTTACCGGAACCAGGTCGCGGAGCGAAAGAAGGTGCAGTATTAGAAGCATTGAATAATCAACGGCTCATTCAACGTATGAAGGATGAAGAAAAACCCAGGCAAAATAGCTCATCCAATATTGATGGTAACATCCAATCCAATGAGGAAGAAAAGGAAAAAGTGCAAGCACAAGAACAGTCTCAAAACGATGATAATGATGATTTACTACTCAAGAAGGATCTCAACATATCTACAGTTAGTGCATATGATGAGGGTTCACGGCTCTATCGAGCTGAACTACCATCATTAAAGACGACGTTGCAGATGATTCGTACTCCAACAGTTTTACTGATCTTGATACAAGGGTGATTAGACTTGTGGAACATATTTTCATGTATCCTGTTGTCATTTAGACTTATATTCATACCTTCAATCACTCAACAGAGCGCCGAATGTAATACCATTTGGTATTACAAGCGTATATTTGAACGACTATCTATCCGAAGATAAAGGTTTGACTACTGAGGTACGACAGTATTTGATAGATGTTTCATTTGTTCAAGCAGTTTTTGGAATGAATCAATCAGTTCTAACATTCCACACAGGAAGCGACTAGCGTCTTGTTGACCTTTGGGGTTGGAAATGCATTAGGGGTTATTGCTGGTTCTACAGTATCTCATTTTCTGTACAAACGTGACACGAGAAGTCCATCTATATTGATGGCTGTATCCATTATTTTAACCTGTGCCCCTATGTATTACGTTATCAATTGGATTACAGTGGTAGCAAAAGTATTGCACAAGCATCTGCAATGGTATTCATGTCAGGATTCCTATCAGTATTTCCTGTTCCTATCGAAAGAGCAATACTATCAAATGTAACGCTTCCTGAGTCAAGAGGACGAGCGAACTCGCTTTTGAATATTATTGATGATCTTGGAAAGGGTCTTGGTCCATTTCTTTTATCAGTTCTGATTTCATCGCTCGGTAGGAAAACATCATTCAATCTCAGTTTGATTGGTTGGCTGGTAGGTGGTACAATATGTTTTTTTATGTGGTGTACACTACAAAATGATGAACTCAAGATCCAAGAGATTATCAAATCGAATTTGAATGATCTGAATAATAACCATGAGCAAAAGAACAATGGGGGAAAAGTTCAGATAGCATCAAATGAATCATATGACAATTAAAAGCATCGTCAATAACATTCTTCACGCATTAAATACATCATACGTTTACGATAATGATTAAAATGCATGTAAAGGTTTCTTTGTTTCGTTGTAGTAAGTAGTCATGTTTCGAACATGATAAGGAGATCAACTTCATCCTTATGTCATTGTCACGAACCAGTACCCAGTACCATATGATATGGTCCTGAGATTACGAATGGACCCTTCTTGTTGGAAAGAATTATCGAAAAACATTTCTTTCAAATACGTGTGTGCTTCGTATTGTAGACAGAAAGATAGAGCAAATACGAA
>Ga0213868_10000825_pt1 | contig 30146 bp, 21 predicted proteins | sample PICome_9_FD_160087 | JGI IMG/M metagenome (GOLD analysis project Ga0213868, IMG submission 160087) | Coastal seawater microbial communities near Pivers Island, North Carolina, United States - PICO127 | ecosystem: Environmental > Aquatic > Marine > Coastal | place: USA: North Carolina... | reverse complement strand
AAATATTTTGTGACCCATGTGTATGACAAGTCAAATTAAAAGATGTGCGCATATTCGACAAATAGGTGTCTAACATTTAGAGTCTATCTTCTTTTCTGATACTCACCACACTTATGGGACTTTCTTCTGCTCTTCTACTTTCACCATTTATAATGTACCCATTTTCGTACATCGTAGACATCTTTCATCGTTCCACGTATGTATATAATAAAAAGTGTCGGAAGCTATTGAAAATGGTATCTAAACTTGATACATATAGAAGACTAAACATCCTTTGGATTTCATTTTGTTCCGATGGACATATGTGAATCAAATGGTTGTTGTGCGAGTCAAGGTCTCACAAACACCAATGTTTTTGTATTGGAACTCATCATCTTACGAGTGGGCTGTAAACCAGCATTTTCAAAATGCAAAGAAAGATAGTCTTGAATGTAATCCTTGTAAAAAGGTTCATTCATATCTTGAAAATTACCAAGTGTCTTATCTTGATTCGGTCTATCTCCTAATTGAACAGAATCTGTCAAAATGACAGTACCACCTTCACTTTTCACAACGCGTGCCATTTCAGCACTCACATTCGAACGTGCATATCGAGGAATTTCATGAAACATGTACATGCAAATGACAACATCAAACTCTTCATCTGCAAAGGGTAACTTTTCTCCATTGGCTTGAACGACACGTACAGGTTTTAGGTGATTGACAACATCGTCATCATCATGGTCAGTCATGATCCTTTTACGAATAATGGACATCCATTGTCTATCATTTTCACGTGTTTTTTCAATGTAAAAAGGTGATAAATCCACTGCTGTGAATTCCGTATCTAGAGGAAGATTATCTCGAGCAAAGGTTAGAAAACGCCCTGTTCCACAGCCAATTTCCAAAATTTTGAGTGGTCTTCCAAGATTCATGTTTGTTTTAGAATACTCTACCAATGGAAGCAAGGAAGTACGTTGCATGGCATCTTGCCTCCCTAAGAAAAGAGTTTCCGTCGATGTCTCGTACACATTGGCTGAATCCGATGACATCCATCCATCCGTTTGATAATGAAATGCTGTCTTGTAATAATCTGGATACAAATCTGATTCAATAGGAGTCAACCAAATATCCTTATCTTGTTGTCTAGCCATGTTCCGCCTTGTCAATGTCCCGACAGCTTCTTGAATGTATCGTCCAGTCTGATCTACAACAAACAACGGATTGTACTGTTTGTTCCATGTATACATATCATATGGCACTTTATATTTCCCATTTGCAATATTATCCCAATCTTGATCAAAACACAATGCTGCCTCTGCAAGCAATCGTACAACAACTTGTGGTTGTGCCAACACTTTTGTAAAACCATTGTCAGGTTCTTCTACCGAATTCAGTGCAAAACTGATTCTAGATGCAGTCACTCCCAACACTGCATTGGAAAAGAAGTATCCTGTTCTTACATTGTGTCGTAACCAATACTGAAATGCTTCTCCACCTTTCGATGTGAATTTCTGTGCTATGGAGGATATCCGTTGAATGAAATCCCTTTCTGTCATGGTATTGTCCATGTTGTAGTCACGCCAGAAGGATACGGATGGATCACAGGTGAAGTGTTCCTGTTCATAGGAAGCGGGAGTAGGATATTGGATGGAAATGTCTTCCAATAGGAGTGGCGTCGTTGTTGTTGATGTTGTTGATGTTGTTATTGTTGATGATGTTGGTTTGGCAGCCAATCGAGTGGAGACATTGGATACTACTAATAATAATGACGATGATGATGACGATGAATGAATGGGGAAACAACGTGAAAAAGCCATTGTCAACGTGCTGCCACCTAAGAATACTACCAATAATAGTGTCATGATCATGGTAGACCAATAAGGATGACGATGATTATGATGATTGTAAAACATGTTTGTGTGAATTGTGTTGAAGTATCTGTCGATTTGTCTTTCTTTTCTTCGTAAAAAGTGATGTGGCACTGGAACAGTGAGCTAAATTACCTGAAACTGTGGTTAGATCTAACATGGCTCTAACTTTTCATATATTTGATCAACAAGCCAACAAGGGAAAAGGGGAATGAATGAAAATGAATCAACATTAAACATTAACTTTAGAGTTTACAATCCTCATTTCCATTTCATATACTATTTATTGTGAATCTCAAGTAGTTACATGTGGGAAGCTGAAAATGTACCCAAGAAATCCAAGGGAGGAGGAGTCTCCTCCTCTCCACGAGGCACAATCAGTAGTAGTACTCGTATCAGTCGATCATCGGAAACACCTGAAGCTGCCATGGCTCGATTGACTTCTTCCTATTCAGATGCCATGACACTCACTCATGCACTGCATTCACTCAGTAAAAAAATTGCAAAATCAAAGGAATCTTTGTTTCGATCGAATGGTTACGATGCCGACAGTGAAGAACATTATCAACAACAACAACAACAACATCAACAACAAGACGAACACAATCCTCGTCACAGTATGGGAAAAAGGGACAAGGATGCCATGCGGTCACTTCTAGAGGCTGCCCACAAGGCACGAGATACATTTCATTCCAAACTTTTATTTGATCCTCTTTTGAAACCATATGCCAAACATACTCTTTCTCAAATTAGAAAGTATAGTACTACTTTATCATCTTCTACGGAAACTAGACATGATGCTGTTACTGCTACTACTGCTACTACTGATTCATTATCCAAACAAAACGATGAACAAGACAATGACTATTCTTCTTTCACATCCCTCGCACATGTCAATGCCTTGAAACAACTCATGTACACAACTCTGGTCAATTATGCAGACTTGCTATTAGTTGGCATTTGTCATGATTCTCATGATGACCAACAACAACAACAACAACAACAACAACAACAAGATCATCATTATCATCCTAGTTATGACAATCATGATATTCATCCGTACAATCATAAGAAGGAGACACACTCTCCTTCCATTCTCCATCGAGGTATTGTACCAATACTGGCTGCATTAGTACAACAGTCATGTTCCAATCCACAGAAAATCCACACTTGTTGGGAGGCATATGGAGAAACCATTCAACAAACCATACGATTGGCACTGATTGCATACTGTGATGCATCTGATATAGATGCGTCTGATCCTATTCTATGGTTGAAACTTGCATGTGTGGCAAGAAGATTAAGTATCTGCATCGTCATCCATGAAACAGATAGAGATCATTCTCATAACAACAGTGGATATTCGTCTTGGTACCATTGGGATTATGCCAGGTTGGAACGTTATGCTATTGAAAGAGGTATGATGACATTGAAACAGGGTCTACCACCCAATCGAAGTATTCTCAAGGCATTTCAGGAAATGGAGGAAGATGGTGAGTCCACGAGACAGTATTTCTACAATCGTCCCTCGACTTCCATCCATGGTGTCAACCATCATGATTCTGCGGAATTGCAGATAGACTTGCCAAAGTATAGTTGGGTTACGTTAGGTAGATATCTCTTGCGTGCTTGTAAGGATCCATATCACTCCACGGATAACCTTCCTGGAATGACATGGGTCAAATCATGGAAGACAACCTATCGATCAAACGAAGATTTTGGTTCTCCCATGGTACGAATCCAAGTATCACCGTTGCTCATCCTTCCACATGGAGTATTGGTCCACATTTGTGATTATTTAGGTTCCTATACGACCATGACTACTACTGGTACTACCACTACTACTAGTAGTACGAGTGTGATGACAACGATGACAACTGAATCAAAACGACCATCCCAAGATAGCATCATGCTGGAATCTACATCTCGATCTATTTCCATTGCAATATCAAATGCGAGATCATTGGTGGAAAAGGATAAGAATAAAAGAATTCGACGATTGGAACATGAAATGCAACATTTGATGAAAACAACACATTCCGACCATAATGACGAAGCAGTGTCAATACCAGATTCGAAACAAAATCGAAATCATCCGACAATGTCTTCTTCTCAACGATCATCTGCCAGAGTCCGTTCAAATTTAATTACTTCCAGTAAACAAGCGGAACGAAGTGCAAAGAGGAAAGATTTAGAGTATTGTCTTGTCGGAGCCTTATTACAATGTACGCCAGATCATCTATTCTATTCATCCATGGTAAATGCGGATCTTCCGTGGGATACATTGACTTGTTTCTCCGCTTTGAAGGATGAAGTATCGTTCATGACAACGACGCCACTAACTCAATTGTTATTGAACAACGATGGAAGAGGTGTATTGGATGTATCAGCAAAACGTTCACAAAGAAATCATTCGCTTGAATTGAGGGATTTTGTTGCAAAATGGACAGGAGCCAATTCAGGACCATCCCAAATTCTATATCATTTTGTAAATCACATTGCCAATCATGTGGAAGAACTTTATGCAACAGAACTTGGAAGTGCTTCGAATGTAACTCAATGTATTATGGAATGTTATGAATTCCTTTCAAAAGATTGTTCTTCCACAAATAGTATATTACCCTGCTGGTTTGGAAGAGAATGGTTCAACATATATGAATATGAAGTAACTGAAGCCATGCAAGTATTAGCCACAAATCTCTTGTTTCTTGAATTAAAAATGCGATCGGCGGAACAAAAGAGCGCTGCATGTTATTCGTTTATGGGTGATATTCATATTGTCAGAACAAGCTTACCGATTCTTTTACAACTTTGTGAAAACTTGGATGGGCTTGCATTCACTGATGATACAGTAAAGAACCGCTACGCAAAATTGAAAACAAGAACGTTATTTCTTGCTGCAACCTTTTACGTATGGTGGAGTCGTCATACCGATCAAGGAAGTGAAATCAAGGAATTGGAAACGTTGGCTTTAGATTTTATAGACAAAGTCGTCCACCTATTGGAATCACAATCGGAACTCCAACCAATTACCATCGAGACCAAACATTTGGCCAGCGTAGTAAGAACTGGCGATATTTGGTCTCAGTTGAATATTATGTCAATCACTAGATACAAAGACGAATTTCAGTTCTGCACCGTCTTATCTCGAGTTAGAGAAAGTTTTAGTGCGCTCGTGAGCACTCTTAAAGAGAACGGTAATAACTATTTTGAAATACCTTCAAACGGACCAGTTCGTGATAGCTTTGAGTCTATCAAACAGGATTTGTTCAGTCGATATTCTTTGGAGGATGAATTTTCAACGTCTAGTTTCGACGAACTTGTTGATGATTTCATTTCGCTTCATATCTCAGAGCTGATGGAATGGCGCGATCGTAGTACTTGCGGGAACGACGATGACAACGTGTTGGATTTCCACATCTTTCTTCCATTCTCATCCGATACCCGTGTTCCATTAGATAAATTGTCTTCGCCATCAGTCTTGACTATGATTTTATTGTGTTATCATCAAACATCAGACAATTATGGCATAGACCTCGTGAAATGTTTGACTCGATTGGTTTTTGTTTCTCTCGACAAAAGGAAAGGCCTCCTTAACGGAGCAGATTTAATGGATCTCACTACTACTACTGTGGATGATAGTGACAGTGGGGAAGAAATGGATATAATTTCTTCTAAAACTAGCGATCCCCGTGTTTACATTCGCATGTTACACCTAGTATGGACGATCATAATAGATGCTGTTCAGTCCAAGGAAGGTGGTACAATAGTAGCTGGTCAATCGAAGCTCCTTATGAAAGCAATAAATGCTGCATTTGATGCCTCAATATGTTACAGCGCATCTCAAGACAACATCACAATTCAAAGAGTTTCTCCAGATATTGACTGCCTTCAATGTTTAAATAGATTGGTTTATGTCATGATCAATAAAGGGGACAATGCTATGAAAACAGAGCTCTCGTCTTTCATATTCGCACTACTGACAAAAAGTATTGTCTATAGTAAGACAATCTTTTTGAAGCTGGTGAATTCAAAGTTAAGAAAAATTTCTCGTTCTGAATGCCATCGGTTGGTAATATCTCGAGCTAAAGTGGTTGCTGTGTCCATGACAGAGGTCGCTGCGCTACTTACAAACAACAGCATTGTTATCGACAAAGGTGACGTTCAAGAATCTTTATTGATACTTGATTTGTCTACCGGGTCTCCAAGTGAGCCTACATGCATGCCTCTGGCTCAATTGATAGAATCTTTGGCCTGGTTTTGGGAGTTTTCGAAATCGGCTTCATCAACTGAATCTCAATATACAAATCTTACAAACTCTGTCCACAAAAGTGCCGCAAAATACATGTTGGTTCCATCATCATCGCTTACTGTTTCCTTGTGTAATCATTCTCGTCATAGATTAGACACATCGATTTCAGAATCATTTATAAGCAAACAAGGCGAAACGTACAGAGACACACAACACGAGGATCATGCATCAGATTACTTTGATTCAGACGATTCTGCTGTCAAATGGGCTCCTGGATATATTTCTGATTCAGAAGCTACTCGAAAAAGGAGGTTACTTCAAAGTTTGAAGAAAGCTGTTCAATGCATCGGATTAGTTTATTTAGAATGCTACGAGAACGGGATGTCGTCAGCCTTCGTTTCGGTACTTTCACCAATGAACAATTTACCTGATAGTTTGTCTTATATTGTTATACGATCTTTAACAAGTATTTCAGACTTCGTGCTAAATGTTTTTAGTCAACACGACAATACATTAGGAATTTGGGCAGATGATTATCCTGTTGGTTTTCAGACATCTGGCATGCAATTGGATCTCATTTTGCACAAAGCGTACTATCGACTTTATGGTGTTCAACTAACAGCCCCTCACTTTTATTCATCGATCCCGAGTGACGCTTCTGTCCCATCTATGAATTTTTCAGCTTTAGAATCTGAGCCTGAGTTCGTCCCAGTTCCACCCGTCACAACCGTAGTTCAATTCTATAGATGCTTGAGAAGGGCATATTCAAATGGTCGTCGTGTCATACCGTCCGAGCTTCTAGATTTCATTTCATCAAATTTACCACCACCCGATGATGAAAGCGAAAGTGTCAAAGCTATCAAATCATTCTTGTTTACAAGCAGAGAGAAGAGCTGTACAGCGGAGAACGCTGATCTGTTGCTTGACAGTAGAAATAATGGCATCAGTGAACTGGGTGCTGAATTTCCGTTATGGATATTTTCAAACTCATCGTCATTAGACACTCTTGTGATTGACTCTGAATCAAGTGACCCCTCAATGGAAAAAGAAATTAATACTGTTAGGAAAGGCCTTTGGGAGTACATTGCTGAGAAGGCGACGACTACAATTTCCCACTCTACTACAATGGATGATAATAATCAGGACTTATCAGATCAAATGCAGGAACGGACAATCATATCTTGCAAAATCGAAAAAAGTGCCGATGAAAAAGTTTTTGCCATCATCCATGCATTGCATTATGAGCCCACGGATGCCAGCAAATGGTTTCGAATGGCCAACACCATCGGTTTAAAACTGAATCAGATTTGCGATCGTTTAATACCAGCAGAAGCTAGTTACGATGTAAATCAATTTTGTGTCCTACAAGTCGCGAGTTCCGAACAGAGAAACGATGTATGGAAAAAGATGCGAGGGCATCCAAAGTCCCTTTCAAAGCTTTTAGTTCTCCAAAAGATAGTTTATAATCAAGTTGAGAAAAGAAGAAATAGGCTACGAAATATTGATTTGTCCGGTTTTGTTGAGCACCAATGGTCTAGTGTCGACAGCATTCGAAGTCTCGAGAAAAAGCTCCAACGTATTGCTTTGGGCCATGACAAGAAAGTTCTGCAAAGATTGCAATCTTGGTTCGATCAGGGTGAGTATTCAAAATGGCAGTTCGAGTGGGGCTTGCATTTTATCAATGCACTCCGTGTAATTCAGCAGCAGTGTTTTGATGTTGCCTTGTACTTGGCACAGAAACGTAGCGCTGAAACGGGGGATGAAAATATTGTTTCAGACGTTTCGGAAGCATACGCAACTACCTATTATGACACTATCGGTTTCAACCCAGAACCAATTACAATTTATGAAAAGCGCCAGCGAGCTATGCGAGCTAAAATGCTCTTCGAAGCAGCTCTTTCTTCGCAGTTAGCAACGTCCAAGGCATGTAAAACGAGCGAAATCATGCCAACTTGGGAGATTCGGTAAGTAACTCCATGAACATTGGAGTCTATTTCCCTTTTGATCCATTCGTTCACATACACATTAACCATTCTAACACATACATCTAGATTCATGATTGGTAAATGTTACGAAAAGATTGCAAACACTGTAGATCAAGAGGAATATTCACAAGGAGAAAACGTCTCCAAAAGACATTACGAGTGCCTCATGATGAAAGCATTAGAAAGGTAAATGACTATTTTTACTTCCTTGGATGTGTTTAAACACTATGATTTACTCATGTAAATTTTCCTCTTTACTTCACTGAATCTAGTTACTATGAGGCATATGCAGAAGCCAAACAATTCAGAGATAATGGAAACGTGCTTGATGCGCAAGGAGGCGGAAGTACCAACGGTCTCGTTGAATACTCCTATCGATTACATGCATCTCGTTTAAAAATGTTAATTGCAGCAGTAAAGAAACCCAGTTCCGAACGAAAAGCTGCATTGATGGAAGCATCAAGACTGTTGGAACACTTTTGGTTTGACGCTAATCATGATACAATATTTGATGATGCCAAAGTATTGGATCGGATTTGGATTGTATTTTGTGACATAATCAGTGCTCTGGCATCCTTTCGTAAAGTCCAAGCGTTTTTTCATAGATCTGTGTACCGGCATGCACAGGCACTCATGTGGGCACCTGTGATACATGATCCTGATGGTGCAGTTGGAGGAAGTTCAGGCACCGTTCCATCTTTCAAGAGTCATCGTATTCCTGAACTTAGTCGTCATTCCAATGCGTTTACTGCAGCCGAGTCCATTATGAGTGTCTTGTTCGACAAGAAAAGGTGCGTTCAATTTGAAATAGATGTATTCAACACTGTGGAGATGAAAGATGTTATTGTTCTAACCATTTCATCTTTTGCATTCTTCAACACAGACCTCAATTATGTGCCGTTTGGGTAACGACTCCCTCTTCTCCCAATCCATTTGAACGTATCAATGATTCCTGTAGAAAGTATGATAGACTTCGTTGCAAATATTCGGGTGCATATCTTGAATGCTTAGGATTGTGTGAAAAATACCATGACATCGAAACCTTTTTATCATGGGTCAAATCCTCTCGTCGTGATGTTCCATCGTTTTACCATGTCACTTGCGCCAAGCGCGACAGTTCTCTTTCTACCCATCCTACTCATACCATTGGTAGTGATACTACTAATACAAATGCATCAATGGATCTTCCTCTTGTATTTGCGGAAGCACCACCTCATTGGAAAGACAATCTACTTGACAAAGGATTTGGTCTTATATTTTTCATTAAGAAGTATGCCAATATCATAATGTGTCGAATGTTGCACAATCGTTTCCAAGTCGTATGGAAGAAACAAAGTACAGTCGTATCTGATCGAAATACCAAGATTGTTGAAGATCATGATTCCATTCCACAAGAAAAGGAGGGACTTGATCCTTATGACATGTATTATCAACTTGCCTACAAGTGTTTTCTTCGATTGAACAGTCCTTTGGAATCCAATATATGGCAAACTCAAAGAATCAAGGGAATGATGGAATCTCATCAAATTTTAGAAGTGGACTGTTTGATTGCTGCTCATGACATTTGGTTATCATCCCATGGCACTGATACTACTACTACTATTACTAGTCATACAAGTAGTAGTATCAGTAGTAGTGATCTTACTAGAACAACCCTAATGGCTTGGGATGAAATTCTAATACAATTGTACAAATCCTATCAAAAAGCAAGTGAATTATATCCCACCATACAATCTGATTTCGATGTCACTATGAAAAAGATTCGTCGTAAACGTAAATCGAATGACTAATGTTGTATACTGTAATGTATATATATATAATATATATCTTGATATGCATTAGTTATATATCTTATATCTCTCTATTACTACTACTTAACCCAACGATGTTCACAATTACAACATACAAAAATCAAAGCCAAAGTATCACTTTGTCCTGTATCACTCTGAAAGAACACTGCCTCATGATGACCACAATTTTCACAAGCTGCATTTTGACTCCTGGGCAAAGTAGGATCATCTGCAATAGCTCCACTGACCTTACTTAAGACATTCTTCACCTCCTTCTTAATTGTATTTCTATAAATCATGGGATTGGATGCTTGTTCTGCGTATTGACAGAGTCGACATGCATATTGTAATGTTCGTGTTGTTTTGTGTTCTTTGGGGTACAGCATGGAAGAATCGTGTGGACAGAAACGCATAAGAAGGGCACCGGTGGAGTCGACCGTTGGTTCATCTTCTTCGTATTCGTCTTCTAATTGAAATAAATGATTGTCGTTCATGTTGTAACTTGTATTTGTGGATGTGGATGTGAATGTTTGAATGTGGGATGGATGTTAGAGAGAGTTAAGAGATGTATAATGGAGCAGATAACAGATAACTAAAGTAACTCGATAGCTCGATGGAGGCTTTTGGCTGTTCGAAAGGTACTAACAAGACCCAATCGATCAATTTTGGGTTGGCGCCAAAAAAACACCCACCACCCGTTGACCGTCGTTTTGGTTTCATCTCTCGTTTATTTTTTCTCATAAACGAACTCGGTCCTCGGTTACTCGTTTCATTCACATCCATCATCATATTTATTCTCTCATCTCACGTCAAACACGAAAGACACAGTTTACAAACATGTCCAACAATACGGATGAATCCGTATCTCAATTTCTATCGATTACAGGATCAGTCGATGTGAATCAAGCCATGAGTTATTTGGAAATGGCGGGAAACGATTTGGAAACGGCCATTTCTCTCTTTTTAGAGCATTCCTCTTCGGGTATCAATACGACAACAACAACAACAACAACAACAACAGCGACGGCGACTGGGGATGGTACTGGCGTTGATCATTCGAATACTACTCATTTTGGATACAATGGTGATCAAGTTCGAGCACCAGATCAAACAAGAAGAATGCGTCTTATGGATTATGAAGAACCATCCGTTGGTATTCCAATGGGAATGTTTATGGACCCCTTTGCAATGACGTCATCATCGTCATCTGATCCCTTTCGATCCATGGGATTTGGAGGAACAGGAAGAGGAATGAATGCCTTTCAAACATTTCAGGATAGTACTGCGGCTGATCATCATCATCATGATTATTCGAGTGATCCCTTTGGAAACGAAGAAATGACACAAAATCCAACAAATTTGAATTATGATACCAACATGAACATTCGTGATCTTATGAATCGTGTTGCTGCTCAAGAAGAAGGGAATTATAATAATGATGACGATGATGATAATCATGATGATGCTCGTAATGGAACTCATCTCTACAATGCCACAACCAACACAAATACGACAACATCTACAACAACAAGATCCTTGGCCAATCTATTCCAACCACCCATACATCTCATTCATACAGCAGGAGGATTCCAAGGAGCGAAAAATGTGGCCAAAGATACAAGAAGATGGTTATTGGTCAATTTACAATCGGATGAAGAATTTGCATGTCATGCACTCAATCGAGATGTATGGAGAGATGAATTGGTGGAAAATTTAATTCGTGAAGGATTTGTATTTTGGCAAACGGTACGTACCTTTAGTGTTGTATATATATATTGGTATATATATGTATGTATACATGCATATATATCTATATATATATATATATATATATATATATATATATATATGTATATATACATCAATGACGAATCATTTTCTCAAAATCATCATGTGACTCTTCAAAATCAACTATAGGACAATACATCCTCTGAAGGACAAATTTATGCACAAAGATACAAGGTACATGCCTATCCACACATTGGAATCATTGATCCAAGGACAGGAAGACTCATGTTTCGAAAAGAAGGATGGACGCAAGTCAATCCTCTTCGACCAGAACAATTTGCAGAACTTGCAGCAGATTTTTGTTCCAGGCATTCCTTTGACAAAGCACCTATAGCACCGCTCTCGAGTCATGTACCTACTACGACTAATAGTGGTAATAGGAGCAGCAACATGTTTCAAAATCCAGACAACATGACGGAAGAAGAACAATTGCAAGCTGCATTACAAGCTAGTATGGGAGATACAATGGTTCAAGAACAGAACCAACAGGATGCTTATGACAGTGATGATAGTGATGTTTATATTTTAGAGAATGATGATGATAGCGTGGTTGATCATCCTCATGATACCAATGTATCCATGGATTCATCCTTGAAATTACCTTCCAAGACGACAGATACTACCTCTGCTCCTCCATCTTCATCACCACAAAAGACATTATCCTTTTGGGATGACATTTTATCTATCAAGGTAGAAGAGGAACCTTCCGCCACAAACAATGTTGCAAGAATTATGATACGTATGCCAGATGGAAAACGACTTGTGCGTAAATTTGACAATCATGGTACTGTGAAAGACATTTATGCGTTTGTGGCACAGTCATATCCTGATTTCAAAAGTAGGAACAAGGAGTTTGAAATGATGGTAGGATTTCCACCTAAAGATTTGATGACTTGTGTGGATGAAAGTATAGCAAGTGCAGGTCTTGCAGGAGAAAGTATTACAGTTCGATGGAAGGATTAAGTATGTACATGTATAAACATATATGTAGAATATGGTTTTACCTTTTTATATGCAACAGCACGAACATGCACCCCATCATCATTCATTCATTCATTCATCGTCTTCTGGAAATTCATATCCTGCTCCCTGTAGTTCAAAAATACTGGCAAGACGATACATGGCCATCGATGCACGTGCTCCTCCTGCTCCATTAGAAAACTTTTGGATCTGTTGCATGGATTGTCTCATAGATGAACCAGGAACATGGATTGTTTCATGTTCCACGTTGGTTTTAGTCAAATAATGGCGTACAAATCTTTCCCAATCCAATCGTTGCAGTTCCCAATGTATACTATCAGGATTGTATTCCTCAAGTATCAAATGTATTATACCAATGACACTTTTTAAGTGAGCCTTCATTATTGTGTAATCTGATAATAGGTTATAAATCAATTCTTCCCGATCAATTGTACCAGTGCTTCGTACATCCAAACGATCAAATATCTCCATCAATTCCAATTCATTTTCAGAGAGGTTTCTATGATCCGAGAGATCGTTCTTCTTGACCTTATGAGCAATGTCACCGTAGGAGCGATGTATTCGACCGATCCCAAAGAGTGCATCAAAAAAATTCATGTTTTCAACAACAGTGTAATATACAATAATAGAAAAGCCCATAAGAAAAAAGAATGCAGCATTCAATAGTAATGCATTGGAGCGTTGAACTTTTGACACTTGATAACCAACGAGACTACCTATCCAAAAGGATGATGCTAGTCCAGATAAAATATAGAGCTTCCATAGATTCGTCTTGTTTCCTCGTAGAAATTGCCCTATGAACAACCCAATATCTGTCGTAGTTCCAGTCATGTGTGTCGCTCGCAGAAGATTGGCAGAATACATACTAGCGATTCCGTTCATAATACCATTGCCTAGGGCAGTGAAGTAAAACTCACGTCGCTCATTATGAAGAGATGATAACGCCCCCAACAAAGAAAAGCAACTCCCGATAAGAAAAGTTGACCCAAAACCCGGTGACAAATCAAATGAGATAGTGAAAGGATTCATTAATGAGGATATACAGCTTCCCGCCATGACGCATAAGAACGTAGCAGTATGAAAAAGATATAACGTCCAGTCTTTATTTCCTACAGCTATAGCAGAGGAAGTGTAAAGGCCAGTCACTCCTGCTACAGATTGTCGAACAACTGCGGTGTCCACACTCATAAATCCACTTAAACAGACACTGTTACTGTACCCTGCCACAAACGCCATGCTCAGACCAATGGCAACAACGAATCTATATTCTGCATCGGTGTGATCGTTAAGAGTTTTCGGCGTTGCATTTGAAACAGGAGGATGAGATATAACAGCCGAAGAACAAGTAGTAGGCAGCATATCATGATCATCAAGTTGTTTCTGGCCTACTTTCTGCACAATCAGCAAGCCTTTTCCTTTGAAAGACGAATCCTCAAAACTCAAATGTTCATCGTCTTCATTGAAATCCATAATTCTTGATTCCACTAAAAGTTTTGTGATAAGTAGCTTCACTGTTCCGATGAAAGATGAGAGAGACATATGACATATCCCTGTTACGGGTTATGAGATTTGAGAACCGTACACAGAACACAGACACGTGTGATCAGTAATCAGTAATTTCTAACGGCTTTCAAACACTTTTTCAAAAAAATACATCCAACATCGCGCAATAAACATCACTGCCTAGAGCTCTAGAGAGTCTACTTTTAACTGTATTTCCATATATTTCTACCAAAACACAACCAATAATCCGCATATTAGTGTCATCTTCCTTTTCACCACATAATTCTCAGGAGGTCGATATCCATCATGAGAATAGAACCTTTAACCATTACTAAAGACAAAATGGCATTCTTCGCCATCTTTGGATTATTCATCGATTATTACATGGTTTTGACATTATGCGTGTATTTTCTCCATTGAATAAACTCAAGACAAGAGATCAAATTCTCCTCCTTCACCAAAAGTTTTGATACACCCATATTCAATACAGCTTGTTCTATGAATTCATCCTCCGGTACAAAGTTCAAACCAAGACGTGCTAACATTGGTCCACCTGGTGCATCCTATTGTATATAAGAGAGTGAGTATCTCTGCGTGCGGGCCAATCAAGAATGTAACCGAAAAGAAATAAATCTTTCGAAAAACTTACAATATAACATATCTCTTCCATGACTTGAATCAAATCATCTATATCCATACGGCAATCGTCTTGAGATCGATTATCAAGAAATATCTCTTCACATCCTGCATCACATAATTCAGCAGCAATACATCCAATTTCCCATGGAGCCATAGAATCAAAATTGGTCATACTACAACGAATGCGGTTACCAATCTGAAAATGTTCTGCCACATGTTTCTTGCTTTCATCAATTGAATGATTATCATCACTTCTGATGTTTATATTTATCATTGTATTCATAGGTATTTTGATTCGTTTTTCATTATTGGTTGAAGAAAGGATTGCAAAGGTATCGTTCTTGGCGGAGGAATTGTTGTGGTTGAGATCAAATATGGATTCATTCATTTGGATTAAATCGCAAGATATTGGCAATAAAAATTGAGAATAACGTTTTGAAAGAAAGTTAAATTGACCTCGGATATCCTTTTGCGATTGAAGCGTCTTCATAGTAGGATTGTTTGTGGCATCTATTGTTAAACGAAAGTAGGAAGGATCATGTGGAGTGATCCAACGGGCTGACTGACTATCATAATACGCCCCATCATGGCACGCACTAAACGTTCTACTCCTTATAAGACCCAAGTATCTGTGGCATCTGACCAAAAGGTCAGTATTTCTATTCATCTTGGACGATTAAGTGTCGAAAGCATAACCTGAAACCTGAAACTGTTCTCCAGACAGTACTATACTGGCTATTTTACTCAAATCTCAAAATTTCATATATTTCTCTACGGTATCAATATCTTTGCTTGTAAATTATATTCATTCATGATCTAATGGTCCTGGCTGAAAATTTAATGTGCAACATACATCGGTTGTGGTATACATGTAGACTACGAAGCCTGTTATAAGGATAAAGTCATGTACTAAAACGACTAACAAAGTACTATATTGGCCTTTCTTTTCTAACTATGATTAGAGTTTTTCGAGACAACACTTTGAACCTTAGTATAATTATGGAGTCCTTCATATTATGATAATCAAATGTAATAGTGAAGGAATAAAGGTATACGGTGAGATAAAGAAAAGAAGCACCCAGTGTTTCTTCGCACTAACACCAGAGTATTCTACTTAAAAAAAAAGAACATATCAAGAAATATCCATGAAATCGACTTTTCTGGCAAATTATAAGTAGATCCAATCTCAGAATCAAACAGGCACAGAATAATGATCTCGCACATACTTTTCAAACTTGGCACAGGTTGCCAAAAACGATCCATCTGTTTCTGTATCTGCTAAAACTTGATCACCATCGACGATACGGACGCGCATATTCAAATCAATGCTCTCAGCCAATGGTTCAGAGTCTCGTTCAGCGCTCGCCTTCAAATATGCGTCTTTTTCTTCTTTACACAAATCTTCAACATCTTGCTTCAAAACATCAATCCATGCATCGCCACTCAATGGTTTACCAGTGCATTTTTCCACGAGGGACAGGAATGGTTCGGAATTACCAGGTTTCCAATAAGCTTCTGTAAGCAAGGGCCCAATCTTTGGATTGTCTACAATATATCCATCTTGTTTCATTACAAAGTCACGAGTCTGATGAACAGCCATTTCAGCAAGAACATACCCATGATAGTAACAACTAGCCTCGTCTGAAAGCAAATGGGGTACTGATAAAAGTGGTCTTGGGGAAAGACCACCCTGAATATCCCGCTCAATCTCATCTGCCAAAGATTTAATTGACTCTGCACTCAAATCGTTTTCATCCATCTCATACAAGGCCTTTTCAAAGTATGGGACGGCAATCATTGCACGAAGAGCAAATACCTTGTATGGATGTGATGCTTCCAAATCTTCTTGGACAATCTCCCATGGTATCGCTTTTCCTTCCCGAGATATCGCATACTTAGCCCTCCAAGCTGCATCCCCGACAAGAGAATCTAGAAACATACTTTGCAACTCAGCATACGGTACCGATGTTGGTGCACGTTCTTGAGCGAAGAGTGGGCTGGGTTGAACCACGTTGGCCATATGAGCTGCGTGACCTGCTTCATGCATCAATGTTGTCAACCCAACAAGACCTGATCCAACCATGGATGGATCAGCAAGACTTGTAAAGTGAGTCACTGCTGGTTGAAATGTACCATCGGGTTTCACCCATGCAGGTTGAGGCCAATGACAGAAACCATTACTGTATTTTCGTTTACGATCCAAAAGATCCAAATCCATACTTGCTCCTCGGTAAGTAATATTCATTTTGGCAAAAGAACGTCCCCACTGCTCAACACTTTTTTCAAATGGAAAGTATGGATCCATCTTTTTTGTTACATCTCCTGCCATCAAGAAGGATAAATTCCACGGTTCAAGTGCAGAAGGACCACCCTTTTCAGCGGCAAATCGTTCCCTTGCCTTATTCATTATAGGACGACTGCCTTCTTCTAATGTATCGAGAATCTTGAAGAGTTCATCTTTTCCAAACCCTTCTGCCTGAGTAACTTTGTAGTCGTAGTAATCTTGATATCCCAATGCCTTGGCCATTTGATTGCGAACCTTCACCAACTCTACAAATCCATGCTCCGTCACAAACTCTCCAATCTTACCAAGACCCTCATAGCAAGCCTTACGTACGCTTTCATCGGATTCAACTCTTAACTTGGAACGAAGTGCCACGCTGGACATTTCTTCAAATGTCCCGTCAATGGTTGCCCCAAGGACCATATTATTTCTCTCATTCTCCAGCCTTCCTTCAATCTTTGTTGCTTCTGCCCGAAGCTCTCGAGCCTCCTTCGATTCCATAATATAACATCCAAATGTCCGTTCAAATATCTTAAGTGTCTTGGTTGTATCCGATTCGTTGCCGGTGGATAAAGAGGAGAGAAATGCTCTCGTCTTGGACAATTTTTCTTCGTCTGCTAAAAATTTCTCCATTTCGCCTTTGGTACGAGTTAACTCTGCCACAGAGTACATAGGATCAGATAACGCCATTTTAGTACCCCAGAATTGCATTTCAAATGCACGATGAAGCTCCTCGTATTCCATGTTAACTTGATTGATAAAGGACTTAGCATCTGTCGTTGCCGAGCACGTTGTAGTAGAAGACGACGAGAATCCTATCGCGGTCGTGCTGGCTGAAACGACAGAGATTGGCATTGTAAAGGCTGTTGCCATTGGAATGGCGAAGATGGAGCAGAGACCCCTTCTCATTTTCATTAATTATATCTATATCGTATCGATAGATATACTAAGTAAGTAAGTAGAGATAGTTATCCAAATGAACAGCGAACAACGAACAAACGAACAACCATAAAAGCATTGAATGAATAAAACAATCGGGCAAGTTAGGATAAGCTAAATTTGTAGACACACAAAAGAGAAACTCTCTCGGCTCTCGGTTTCTTCTTGACACTTTTTTGAAGCAGAACGACTTGTTGAGTGCCGTTTCTCTCCAACACCGTTTCTTCCTCTTTCATATGTAAATACGGTCACATTTTTTAAAAGCGAAAAAAGAAACAGATCTATTTTGATACGAAACTATTTGTTTTATATAGACGATGTATTTTCCATCACGCTCCAGTCGTCTCCAGACTTGGATTCATTCATTTCTTTTTTTTAATAAACAGACAAATATAAACAGTAAATGCTCTTTGAACAAAAAACAAACATATTCTTTGTAATCTTTACACCATTGAAAAATCTTGTACTTTTGTTGGAGATCTAAACTGTTTAGTATGTTTGTTAGACTTCAAGTAGTCCATTGATGGGTCGTCCAAAGATGAGATACGGATCGAACTCATCGATCTTGGTGCGTTCACAAAGATTAACCTTGGTTTCAGTGAATAACCTTTCGCTGATGAAACAGAGCTTGGAGATGAATCGGAGTCCGATATCTCAGGAAGAAAGATAGGCAAAGGCTCAGGTTCCTCTTCACATCGAAAGCGCGGCGAGCGATACTTCGGTGGAGGTGGAGGTGAAGATAACTCTGATAGATGGGGCATCGGAGAAGAAAACTTAGGATCAGCAAATGGCTCTAGAAAAAGTTTTCTTTTGTACCCTATGGAAGGATGCTTGCAAGTTTCGGGATCAATAGTCATGTTGAAAGGAGAAGTTTCGCTATTCTGTGATATTTTTGATGTCAAAATTGTGGAAAGATGTGTGTCTACGGAAGAAGGGCTTTTCGCTTCGCACTTCGCTTCGAAAATTCTACCGAAAACAGATGTTTCTGACGGCGAATTTAGGCCCTTTTCCAAACGAACATATAAGAAAAGGATGTTTTGATTCGGACCCCTAACAAATAGACACACCAAACACACACATAAAAGACACACTGTGTTATGTGAGAGTAACACGTATCACGAGTTCAAAGCCACCAAAATGATGAAACTAGAGATTGATGAATGAATCCAAACAGACGTACAATATTCCTTCTCCATGAAACAGAATGAATCGCCCCATCAGAGGAAGCTTCGTGAGTTGGACAAAAAGAGAAGCCCGGCATCATAACAGAGAAGAAGAGTTCGCTTTTCTGGAGAATCATATCTCCTGATAACTGATAACCATCATACACTTCAAAATTAAATATTACACAATCATGTTTCTCTCTTTGACCAATAATACACTACAATCATTACAGACAATTATCACGCTGTTCGTTTCATGTGTTCTACTCTTTTCGCTAATAATCTTGCGACGAAAGCGAACTCGAGATTCCTACCCATCCTACGATCAAATCCCAGCATCAGTGCTAACTCACATACCCACGAGACAGACCCTTGAGAAATTAGACAAATCAGTTGATATCATTGTATGTATATACTTTTGATTGTTTGATCAAATTTTTAATCTAGTTATATATTAGAAATGTATCGTTTTCTAACCATGATTCATTCTGTGTAGGTAATTGGAAGTGGAATTGGAGGTCTCGTGACAGCAAATATTCTCTCTAGATTTGGTTACAAAGTAGTTGTCTTTGAACAACACTATACGGCAGGTGGAAGTACTCATGTTTACAAAGCGAAAGATTTTGATTTTGACGTTGGAGTCCATTATATCGGTGGACAACTAGATCGTTGGAATTCAGTCTTTCGCAGGATTTTCGATTGGTTAAGTGATGGTAAACTTGAGTGGTCTTCAATGAATACAGTATTTGATGTTGCTTATAACAATAAGACGGGAGAACGACTTTCATTTGTTGGGAACCGCAAAGAAAATCGTGATACTTTGCTTCGTCATTTCAAGTCATTGAAACCAACTTCATTAGATATGTACTACCATAAGTGCCAGAAGGCAAGATTCGTTGCGTATATGGCATTTGCAATGAAATTGCTACCACCAATGGCTACAAAGATATGTTGGAAACTTGGATTTGGGCAACTGTATAAGCACTACTGTCTCAATACGACTTGGGATGTGATGAAATCTTGCGAACTACCCGACGAAGTGATAGGCGCCCTCACCTATTCATGGGGCGATTATGGAACACCCCCATCTAAATCACCATTCTTTGCTCATGCATTTATGGAAAGTCACTACGAGGGTGGTGCATTCTTCCCTAAAGGAGGTTCAAGTTCCATCGGGAAAACACTGATTGCTTCTTTACGCCGTAGAGGTGGAGAGGTCTTCTCTTGTTCTCCGGTTGATAAAATTTTGACGGAATCAAGTAAGTATGGAGGATACAAAGCCATGGGTGTGATTGTAAAAGGGGTCAAGATCCGTGCAAAGAATGGTATAATTAGCAATGCAGGATTTGCCAAGACTTTTGAGATTAGTGGGAAAAGCCTCCCATTAGTAGATTCCATCGCAGGAGCTCACCAACTGGCTCTTGTTCATCACAAAGAAGTCACTCCTCCACTTTCTCCATCCCCTGCTTTTTTCGATTTGTTTGTTGGCCTGGACGGTACAGATAATGAACTGGGTTTGCTTGGTCAAAATATTTGGCACTTGGTGGACTGGAATCATGATGTGAATTTGAAGAATCTCTTATCCGCAGAGAATATGACAGCAACAAAATGTTTGGAAACACCGCTTGTATTCTTAAGTAATGAGAGTGCAAAAGATCCTACTTTTTCGAATCGCCATCCAGGAAAATCAACCGTTACCATGATCACTTGGACGAACTCAGAATGGTTCGATCAATACAGGCATACATTACATGGCAAACGTGGTAGGAGCTACGACGAAATGAAAAAATCACTTACCAGCAAATTATTAGAGGTTTTATACTTTCACTTTCCTAAAACAAAGGGTCATGTCATCTTTACTGACTTGGGAACTCCATTATCAGCCAATAAGTTCCTGGGTAGGATCTCTGGTGAAATATACAACCTTGATTTAACAGAAGAACGGTTCAAGACAGTCAGTTCTCATTTGGCTCTCCATCCACAAACTACTATTCAAAATTTGTATCTCACTGGTCAGGATGTGGTGGCTGTTTCCATCGAGGGTGCCACCCTCAGTGGATGTTTTACTGCGTCTCGGGTCAGTGCGATTGTGTTATTCTTTATGATTCCCATTACACTTTTCCTTATTCCCTGGGTTGTGTGGTAGTTTCAAAATAAAATATAAGATGCGATGTCTTTGAGAAAGCTGAGAGAATTTCAAGCAAGATATGACAATGTATAAAATAAAGACTCGAACTAACCCCCTCTGCGTCAACTTTAGCCTAAGCCCACCTGTCTAAAATCCTCTACTTTTCATTTGGTCCTTTGGATGACTAATGAGAGTTTCACCTCCAGGATCACCAGTGAACATATTAAAACCATACTGTTTACCGTGACGAAACACACGTGCACCATTTAGGGGAGAACAAGAAGAACAGTCAAGTCGGTAGCCCTTCATCGAGGATCCATCTATAACTCACGTTGGAATATGCCTCTCCAAACGTCACTGAAATTGAATCCCATGTTTTATTGGTTCTTAACTATTGTATTTGCATGTTTACTGGAACCTCATTTCGTTCAGGGAGCAGTGCCCACTGCCATGGTAGAATTATATCGTAATCCAGACGATAAACCCTTTCGAAAGAAAGTTGCTTCGACAGCCATCTTTGGAGACCCTCTGCCGTTTGGGAAACCGAAGAACTCAGTACCTGTCGAACTCAAACTCGCTCCTGAAAATGACCAGTTTCTATGCAATGAGGCCAATGGACTAGAAACCTATACTGCATCGGATATTATCTCAAACTCAGACTTTGCAATCGTTATACCGCGAGGAAAATGCAGTTTTGAAAGGAAAGTCTTGAGTGCTCAAAGATTAGGCGCAAAGTTTGCCATCATCGTCGATAATCTCGCATCCAAGTATGGGTTAAGAGTCAACAATAACACATCTTCTTTGTCGTCACCACTTACAGATGTCGTTTGGCCTACTGAAATTTATGACTACACTTGCCAAACAGAGCTGTATGCACATATACCCATGCATTTATTGTATTTTGATGAACTTCCCTACGATCAGCGAAATGATGAGTTGTTATCGGATAAAACAGCATCCGACGAGACCAATAATCTATGTAGGATATGGTCTCTCGGGCAGGCATCAAAAGCTGCATGTAATTCAGGTCGCTGTTTACTCACAGGAGAAATGGAGTATTCCATATATTACAAAGACATGATCATGGAAGCATGTTGTGCGAATGATTTCTTTTTTGAAATGGGAGAAGATACTGACCTACCTGAGAATTACGTCGTAGATATATCCGCAGTGTTTTTAAACATGGAAGAGGGTTACAATCTATTAGATTTAATTGGGGATTACAGTCCCTTGTACGTCAATATATACGAACGCTCATATCCAAAGGTAAACATTTCAAGTGTTTTCATATTCATATTGGGAGTTGCTACAACTTGGTTAGCAAGTTGGTTCAGTGCAAAAGGATACAGGGATACGAAGAGAATTTTAGAAAAAACTCCAATTGTATTTGAGAATTCCGAATCATCTCCACCGCCTATTCAGGAGTTAGAGCTAACTCCGGATCATAATCCACACGAACAAAATGACCTTGTACGGTCCAATGATACTGGCGATCCAACACCACAAGATTCATCTATAACATCATCTAGAATAGACTCAACTACTCAGCTATCCTCACCATCAACAGATTTGCCAATGACGCCAATGGAATCAGAAACATTCACTTCTGCACAAGAAAATCAAGATGATGCTCGCCAGTCTTCAACTAACCATACAATCATAATGGTGTCACGTAATCATCAAGTTCAACACGAATCAATCCACATGGAGCTGAAAGTGACTCAAGCAGTGCTTTTCTTAGTAGTCGCATCCATCATGTTGTTTATACTCTACTTTACACGTTTATATGAGATTGTTACGGTTATTTACTCGATTGGAGCAACATCTGTTGTTGTAAAATTAATCATACATCCAATCTTCTCAAGAATCTTTCGCTGGATTGGAATTTCTGATTGCATGAATAAACCAAACAATAGTTCTGTGAATTTCACAGAATTTCTCAGCATCTGCGTGGGATTATCTCTTGGCATAATTTGGCTGTGGATCGCATTTTCTAGTAGAGATCCATCGAGGAACATCTTTTACTGGTTTTATCAAGATGTCATGGGAGTTTGTGTTTGTATTGGGTTTTTAAAACTCATTAGACTCAATAGTATCATGGTTGCGACAATTCTTCTCGTTGCCGCGTTCTTATACGATATCTTCTTTGTCTTTTTAACTCCTTACATATTTGGAGAATCTATAATGGAAACAGTTGCATCTGGTGGTGGGGGTGATGCAGAATTGTGTGAAATTGACCCAACAGCTCATGAATGCAGCAGCGTACCTTTGCCAATGCTTTTCTCTTTTCCCCGTTTGAATGATTACAGGGGTGGTTTTAGCATGCTCGGATTGGGCGATATTGTTCTCCCAGGTCTGTTGACTGCTTTTGCAGCACGTCTTGATGCATCCAAGAGCCTTGTCTCAACGTATCATATACGATGCCGTGCTGCACACCGGGGTGACCATAATATGCCCAATACTCTCCGTCAGGAAGGATTTTTGCATCGTTTTCGATCTGGCTACTTTTTCACGATTACTATTGCATATGCCGTAGGTTTGTTTTTTGCCAATGTGGCAGTATACCTGATGAATCGTGGGCAGCCAGCCCTCTTGTATATAGTTCCCACGACTTTAATATCCCTTCTGATAGAAGGATGGAAAAAGGACGAACTGGCTTTGCTCTGGAATGGACATAAAAGTATTTACAAGGCTGACGACATAAAACATGCCGTGGCTCTTGTAGGACCATACAGAGTAGGGACATTCCCTTTGCGGACTGGAACAGACGTTAGCGTCGCTGAAACCGGATCAGCATCATTATCAGCAGAAGAATTATCTTTATCCCAGCATCAGATGTACGACCATGAACAAAGTACACGTGGTGAAGTAGCATGAAAATAATATAGAAAAATGAAACTAAATAAGCCTTTTTTGATTTCAATCATACGGGACTAAGTAAATAGGAGGTTTTATTTTTTTAGCGACGACCGCGGGGAAGGGGAGGAGGGAGGAGTGACAAAACCTCAGTGACATCAACAGTTAATCACATCATTCTAATGACAGGATGAATCATATCTCTACATGCATTAACAAAGAAGATAACGATAATTGTCAAGAAGATAAGGGAGCCTCATGCACATTCAAATCTTCCTTCCCCCTCTCGATGACTTATCCAGATATCGAAAATGATAGGAATGGCATGATGGAAAATCGAGACTCTACAGAGACGTGCAATCACGAAGACAAAGAATTGAAAGATAGTAGAAATGATAGCGACCATGATGACATGTACAAGAGAAATGGAATCACCAATGTGATTGATGAAGTTGAAAGAAGATTTGAAAATTTATTGCGAACAATGTTTCTCAATGAGAAACATATCGATCATAATACTCTTTCGAACGGAGTCAATTTAAGCGAATTCAAGCAATTAAGTTACGATGAACAAACAATAGCTTTGGAAGAAGTTAAAAAAATTCAACAAATGAATTCCTGGGATACGTACGAGTGCACCTCTCCCATTTCTCTGTCTTCCATAGCCTCGGATAGCAGAGGTCTCCATCAAGCCAAAGAAGACAAAGCCTACAGTGAAAGTCCAGAAAAAAATAAAAAAGAACGCTTCAAAAAAGTAAAGTTTGATTATCCTGTCGTTACTGCAATGAGACAACTTCCTCGGCTTTCGCAAAATGAAATAAAAGAATTGTTCTTTAGTGTCGAAGAATTAAGACAATCCGAACAAGAAGCAGAGGAGTATGAAGAAGAACTTCAGAATAATGTAGGAATAGAAATAATCCTCTCCTCCTCAACAGATAGTCAATCCGAAAGTGGTGATGATAATTTTACCGCTTCAGGTGATGAAGATGAACTATCATCACGTGATAGTACTATTGATATTGAAAGTAGCACCAGCGATAACGCTTTTGCTCAAGATGAAAATGTATACAATGATGTATTCAATGATAAAATTAGCCAATATGAACACAGAATGGAAACGATGGATCCATCTCTGGTGGTATTGGGACATCAAAATAGTAATGAAAAGTTAGCCCCTTCCTCAACAAGTATGGATGAAGAGGATAGCAAGACCAATGCCGAGCAAGAATTTTGGATACCTGTCGACAATTGAATCACTTAATCGCTTAATAAACATAAGATGATGTAAAAAAAAAATGATTTTCTGTTCATTTTAAAAATACAAAGCTATAGTTCCTGAGGGAAGGAGACCCTGCTAAAGAAGAACGAGGGCGATGAACATAGGAGAGGTTCTACTAAGTAGAGAGAGTGATGTTGTAGTGTGTAGTGAAATCCATTGAAAAAGAAACTTTTGATACTGATACTCAAGTTATGCAGCTCTCTAGAGTGCGGAGATAGACCAAGTATTGACATGTGTTGTTTGATGAAGTAAATGTAGTACAAGTAATCATGGACTATTTATGTAAAGTACGAGCGTACTTCTAATCGACAAACGACATCCATGTTTGGGCTACCGATTGGAGTGAATTTGGGATCAAATTAAAACAATAAAGCTGGTTTCACGTTTTCGTCGTTTCTGTTTTCTGTCCACACTGCTTTCATACTTATTTATCAAAAGCAATGATTCTGCGCTTCAAATCCATCGCATTCTTATTGTTAACATCATCCACGAAATTTCCCTTTGCTCGCTCGTTTCTTAACACATCTCCTTTAGCAGTCTTTGCTTCCAGCTTTTCAAAATCAACCATCGCCAATCCAAGTCCTAATACTAGTTGCAGGAGCAGAAGTAGTATTATCAGTACCACCACCAACAACAATAGTAGGTTTGCCACCATGTGCAGTGAAACCAACAACTTAAACGATAACGACAAGTCTTCATTGACGAGCAAACCATCAAATCCACTTCTGGACGATTGGTCGACTCAACCATTTCATCTTCCACCTTTTCATAAAATTCAACCTTCCCATTTCAAAGAGGCCTTTGAACAGGGAATGGCTCAACACCTGATCGATCTTGATGAGATAGTCAACTCATCAGAACCACCAACCTTTCAAAATACCATTGAAGCCTACGATCGTGCTGGAGCACTTTTGGATAGAATCAGTCAAGTATTTTCGAACATGTGCTCATCACTTAATACCGAGGAACTGAAACTTGTTCAGACGGAAATGGTACCCATTCTAAGTCGTCATTCATCGTCTGTCACTACATATCCAGGACTCTTTGAACGTATATCTACAGTTTACCACGATTCCAAATCTAGCAAGAATGATGATACTTCTTCCACTACTACTGCTACTAACAGCAACAATCTTACTCCGGAACAACATCGTTTGATGGAAAGGTTTTATATGGACTTTACTCGATCTGGTGCCGCCTTTTCACCAGAAGAGAAGAAGGAATATGCAGAAATCAAGGCACAACTTGCATCTCTTCAAACACAATTCAGTCAAAATGTCATGATCGATGAAGAATCCTTTGAAATTGTTTTAACTTTGGAAGATATGGAGGGTTGTCCTGCATCACTGATTGAAGCTGCGAAGCAAGCGGCCAAGGAACGAAATAAAGATGAAAAGGATTATGTTATCACTCTTTCCAGAAGTTTGATGGAACCATTTCTGACGTTTTCACCTCGTAGAGATTTACGTGAAAAAGCATGGAGGGAATGGACCAGAAGGGGAGAGTTATCCTCGGAGAGAGCGAATTTACCCATTGCGTTACAAATTTTGAAATTGAGAAAACGTCAAGCTGAAATGCATGGGTGTAAGACATTTGCTGAATATCAATGCAAAGATAGGATGGCTAAAACACCTGAACATGTCATGACCTTATTGGAAAATGTATGGGAACGAGCCAAGGTATCTGCGAACAAAGAGCGTGAGGCATTGGAGGCATACTGTAAAGATATTGGTGATACATTGGAAGATGGAATCCAACCATGGGAGTAAGTATTGTATTTCTATACATCATGAATGAATTCATCGTCGTTTTTTGTATGATTTCCAACATTTGTTTCTCACATTGCATCATCAGTTGGAGATATTATGCAGAAAAGGTTCGCATAGCAAAGTATGATTTCGATGAATCCGTCTTGAGACCATACCTATCTCTTTCCAAAGTAACGGATGCTATGATGGCTGTCTCCAACAAATTGTTTGGACTGCATTACATCAAACGTGACGATATTCAATCGTATCATCCAGATGTTGACACATATGAAGTTCGCGAAACGTTGGAAGATGGAACAGATAAGCTTGTTGCTATATTCATTCATGATAACTTTGCTAGAAAGTATAAATCCTCAGGAGCATGGATGTCCGAATACAGGGGACAAACAAAGAACTTGAAGGAAGGTGAAAATGATATGTTGTCTATTCCCATCATATCCAATAATAACAACTTTGCGAAGAGTTCTGGCCTGACTCTTCTATCTATGGATGACAGTGTAACTCTCTTCCATGAAGCAGGCCATGGACACCATGGTATGCTATCTGATGTTACGTACGGTCGTCTGGCAGGGACATCTGTCTTGACTGATTTTGTGGAATTGCCCTCTCAACTCATGGAACACTGGCTTGAACAACCAGAAGTATTGAAGGAATATGCTCTTCATTATGAAACGAACGAACCTATTCCTGATGAATTGTTGAACAAATTGAAAGCAGCAAAATCATTCAATCAAGGTTTTGAAACGATTGAGTACACCTCTTGTGCCTTGCTGGACATGGCACTCCATCAACTGGAAGATTACGACGGTCTTGATATTTCTGAATTTGAGAAGAAGGAATTAGATCGATTGGGTATGCCTCAGGGTATTATAATGAGACACCGCCCTGCACATTTTCTGCATCTGTTTGCAAGTAGTCATTATGCCAGTGGTTATTATGTGTATCTATGGGCTGAAGTTTTGGATGCAGATGCATTCGCAGCATTCAAGGAGACGGGTGATATTTTTGATCCAGAGATGGCAAAACGCGTGAAGAAGTACATTTATTCTTCTGGTAATACCGTAGCTCCAGACGAATTATTTCGAAGTTTCAGAGGCCGGGATCCTGATATCCAATTTATGTTGGAGAAGAAAGGTCTTGCTTAGAAACAAACATGATATAATACGAATTTATTTGGTGACTTGTCTTTGAATTTTTGATAACTGTTATTGGAACCTCCCTACCGGATATCCTCAAATCCTCGAAGTGAAATGCATCTCGATCATGACAAGTACACTTGATACCTCCATCAAGACATATGATTATCTTTCCAGAGTATTGTTACAGACTATATTGACATGATACTGTAAATGATAATTCAAAATAATAAGTATGGTTAAACACAACTACGTAAGTAAGTAAGTAGTTCTAGTACTGCTACTTTCCAGCATATTCAGAACCATCCAAGGCATCACAAAAAATGATATTCATATTCACCGTTAATGCACGCATCTTGTAGAACGGATGCGATTATGATGACCAACATTAGTACTACTAATTTTGACATTCAGCAGCAAAGAACGTAGACCACCCATCAGAAATTTCAGAAGTTTCAGAATCTCCCAAGGCATTACAGCAATCGAACAAAGGAATTCCTCAACATTCATCACATTCAAATCCACCGTTAGAACAAGCATTTTGTCTAGTAGACGCACACGGATCAGGATTGGCTGTGGGTGCTGAAGTCGAAGGTGCTGCAGAGGGGGCTTCAGACGGCTGATTCGTCACGGAACCCTTTCCTTTTCCGGAGGTCGCCCCCTTTGGTGACTCTGTAGCTTCAAGATTCGGCCCTGTTCAGCATTCACTGCTGTGATGCACCAAACACGACTGTGATCTCGACCTTATTTCATCTCAACAATGACAAGTGACTGTGGTAGCATCTGCAATATGTCGCAAAAGTAATATCCATACATACGAAGAGTAAGTGTTCTGAAGTATAGATAAGGAATACGACCATATTTTGTCTCGACAATGACAAGTACCTGTGCTAGCATCTGCAATATGTCGCAAAAGTAATATCCATACATAGAGTAAATGTTCTGAAGTATAGGTAAGGAATAAAGATCTAGGCATCGATTGAATTCACTTTACATTACTTCATCCAATATCAGGAAAATGGTCCAGGATGGAACTCGACCGTGATCTTGACCTTATTTTGTCTCGACAATGACAAGTACCTGTGCTAGCATCTGCAATATATCGCAATATTCTCTGGTCGAAGTACATCTAAAACACGATATGCGAGATGGGGGAAATGGTCCAGGATCTAGTAGGATGTGTTGCAGCTCTAAACTCTTCATTACAAACTACCATTTTCATTATGACTCATATAAGATTTTTTATCATCAATATGGTGTTGTAGAAGCACCAATATATCATATGAAGACAATGCCATTCATGTAAAGATTTTATCTTGAAAATTGATTCCCATTCTGGTGAATTATTGTGTTTTGAAACCGTAGTCCTCCCTTTACGATCAAACAGTCTATTTGATTCCTTCTCCAATAATATAGCTGAAAAATGAATGAAACTTTTGAATTCCATCACGACGTCACGTATGAAGAGATCTGCAACACTAAATGGACAGATAAGAGCTTCAAACTACTAGCATTGCATGATTGAAATGGTGCTATATATCCAAGTGGTATTTTGAGTAGTAGAACAATAGCAAAATATAATCTATTATCAATGAAAATGAAGATTTCAACTTACTCAACGATAGCCACGTGTCTATTTTATATAGTTGCATGGTTTGTTTCTCATTAAATTATCAAGTCGATGGGTTGAAATTTTGTGTCCCTTTTGGTCGACGTAGCCTCTCGTCGACCAAAATTTGTGTAAATGTGTAAACCTTACACAAACACATCCGCCTCTCAACACGTCCTCCAAAGAGCATGCAGG
>Ga0213868_10000824_pt1 | contig 30153 bp, 24 predicted proteins | sample PICome_9_FD_160087 | JGI IMG/M metagenome (GOLD analysis project Ga0213868, IMG submission 160087) | Coastal seawater microbial communities near Pivers Island, North Carolina, United States - PICO127 | ecosystem: Environmental > Aquatic > Marine > Coastal | place: USA: North Carolina... | reverse complement strand
ATCTTTATCGCTTCATTCGTTAGAATTGGCTAGCTTATCAAACCCCTCATAGTCCTTGTCGTCCTTGAGAAGGTAGTTTACCAGCGACTCCAACTCAAATTTCAAGGTGGCTAACTAATCCGAAGTGCTCCTGAAATCGTTCCAGCACATCCCCTTCCATAGCGATACATTGTCAAGACGATGCCCGAAGTAACGAATCTCAGACTTGATCTGAGATTCCTCATTCTCAAAAGACTTCCTCACCGCATCTAGCTCGAAAAATGCGCTTCTATCAGGACACCAATGACCGTATTTGTTTACTTAAAAACAATAGGGCTGCCACTGTTACCAGGGTAGATCTAATTATCCACCTCGACCTTCTTGGCTCCTATGTCGATCACTTTGCCTGGAGTCAGCGTGATCACACCGTCACCATTGCTGTTGCCCGGAATCATGATCTGCGTGTCCTTGCGTGAGACGGTTTCCGTGCTCTCTGCCAGATTAAGGAAAGCTTGATCCAGACGTGGCTTGTCGAGCTGAATCATGGCGATATCAGCATCGCTCGCAGCAGCGAATTTCGTGCCTTTGAGTTGGAGACCACCGTTGTCCTTGATCGTCTGACAGGTGTGATTGCCAACGACATGCTGATTGGTGATGAAAACCAGTTTTCCCCGGAAATGGGCTACGAATCCCGTTCCCGATCTCTTAAAACACTGAATGGTGACCACGGTAGCCATCAATTCATCCGGCAAGTTGGGACCCACTTTAGACTTCTCTTTCTTCTCGTCCCCTTCTGCAAACGGATTCTCCACCTGAACATCTTCGGATTCCTGCCCGGAGAGAGTTGGGACGTTAGGATTCCCTAGCAAAAAGAGCACGATTAGACTGAAAGTTAGGACATCTCTCACGCGCCAACCGTCACATTAAAGCGGTCCAGGTCACGCCCTCCAATCACCTTTCCCAAGCTTGCATTCAGCCGAATATCCCTCAATATTTGGATTAGTCTTCGCTCAGCCCATGCCTCGTTCTTCCTACCTACTATTCGTGCTGTGCGGAGTTCTCCTCTCCTGCGCAGGGATTCCAACTCAGAACGACCGCTATCGTCGTCTTGAGAACTCAAGTCACCAGTCAGCCCGCTTCGCAAGCCAACAGCAGCGCGCGTATCATGTCGCATCGACGCCAATCCCAAAGAGCGTCTTTCCAACGAACTTGCCACCCGCGCGCGCTGAATCCCTCATCGTCATCGATGCCAATTCGGGAGAGACCTTGGCGCAGAAGAATGCAGACACACGCCGCGCTGTTGCGAGCACACAGAAGCTGCTGACTGCGCTCGTGGTCCTCGACCATGGGAACATCAATCGCAGAGTAGTCATCCAGCCCGAAGACACCCGAGTGGAGCCCTCGAAGCTTTACCTGAAAGCAGGTGATGTCTACTCACGACGCGAATTGTTGAAAGGCATTCTCATCAAAAGCGCGAACGACGGGGCCATGGCCCTTGCACGCGATGTCGCCGGTAGCGTTCCTGCGTTCGCTCGGCTCATGAACCAGAAAGCACGTCAGCTGGGCGCGCTTCACTCAAACTTCATCAATCCTCACGGACTCACTAGATCCGGCCAGTATTCAACGGCACGCGACATGGCTCGCATTGCCTACGTGGCTTCAAGGAATCCCTTCATTCGCCAGACGGTCGACCAAGAAACCTATACTTTCAATACACCTCGGGGCCCCAAACACCTGAAAAACACCAACAAACTTCTCACCCGCATGGGAGCTTGCACCGGGATGAAGACCGGATACACCAGAGCCAGTGGGCGATGCCTCATAACCAGCGCCTCACTTGGACGGCGGCAGGTCATCTTGGTTCAGTTAGGATCGGAAACGAAGTATATCTTTGATGATGCCGAGCGCCTCATGAATTGGAGCAGCAATCAGCGGGGCCTTCGTCGCGGCTCGTTCGCCGTTACTCCGCTCACGCATTAGTAAATGCGACAAGATTGATAGGATAGATGTTCGCACAATGGCAAACTAATAGGTTTCCATAGCAACCGAAGCGTGAGCGAGGTAGCACTGGCCTCGCTCACGCTTCGGATCACTATTATTCATCATTCCAACGTAGACGCTTTAATAGGCTACCTAGATCTGGTCGGGACAGTCACCTACACGCTGAGGTAGATTGAGCCGCTCCAATTCTAGGAATAGCGCAGAATGATCGAGATCTCCACCATCGTGTTCTTGCAAGCTCGCAAACAAATCTTTGATCTGGTCTAGAATCGGCAACGAAACCCCTTCCTCAGTAGCCACTTCTTCAGCCGCGATCAGATCCTTTACCTGATAGCGCGTGATGCCACCGGGACGCCAATCCCGCGCCACCATTCGCTGTCCGTGCTCTCGCAAGATACGTGAATCCGCGAACCCTCCCCGAAGCGCTTCGAGCATTGCTTCTGGAATAGCCCCACCTGCTTGCGCCAACAGCAGCGCCTCGGCGACCGCACCGATTGTTGTCGCTACGATCACTTGATTACACAGCTTCGTCAGTTGCCCACTCCCGTGCGGCCCCACATGAGTCACTTTTCCCAGCGGGTCAAAAACGGGGCGACAGCGATCGACCACAGTCCCATCACCGCCACACATGATGGCGAGGGTTCCCTGCTCCGCCCCACTCGTTCCTCCAGAAACCGGCGCATCGAGATAGTCTACTCCCATTTCCTTAAGACGCTTCGCATGATCGCGGGCCAAGCCGGGCCGAATAGAACTCATGTCAATGAGCACAGATCCCGGCACCAATCCAGCACGAGCGCCAGATTCAAAGATCACTTCTTCCACCACCGGACCATCTGATAACATCGCCACTAAAACATCAGCAGCACCCATAGCTTCACTCGTTTCACTCGCCACCGTGGCACCCTCGTTCGCCAATACGACAGCCTTCTCCCGATCCCGATTCCACACGGTCACGTGAAACCCAGCTTGCAGCCACCGCCGAGCCATACGAGAACCCATTCGACCACAACCTAATAGAGACACACGCGGCTTCATGCGGTCTTTTCCACCGATTTCACCAACGCCTTGTAGAACAGCGCTAGTGAATGTTCTTTGCTATTCTTGAAACGCTTCGAGACTTTCTCAAACGGATACACTGTCGCTATGCCCCCCACATCGTGAAGGCAGTAGCCGCGCTCCAAATCGAAGTCCCAATACCCACCACGAAGGCGCCGAAGAGACTCGCCAAAGTAAGCTCCGAAGGTCAGAACCAAGCTATCTACGTTCTTGGGAAGCTCCTCTCCCCACGCCTTATCGATTACGCTATCGAGGCGAGCAAGATCTGATTTCTGATAGGACAGACTCTCACCAAAGCTCGCCTTCATTTGCACCCGGTGGCGTTCCGCGATTCCAGGAATCCGTTCGATAAAATTCTCCTTATTCTCACCGGAGCGCATGAGCGACAGCGTCTCTAGATCCACCTTGTTCGCACGTCGCCACCCTTTTACGCCGACCAAACAACGCCTTCCCAAGAGCATGCTGACCAAGAGGCCAAAGAAAATAAGCAGAATCGTAAACTTCAGGATCATAAGGACTTGGCGAACAATTCACACAATTTAATTTAGTTTCACTATGAAAGATCTACGTCGCCCTGCAATCCTCTTCCTTCTCCCCATGACCCTTCTCGCAAATTGCGCTCACCTTGTCCAGAAGCGGGAGGACTACAAAGTTTCCTCTCGAGAGCCAATCGTGAACGGTGCCAGGCTCACTGCAGAAATGATCACGACTGAAGGCAGAGCAAATTACTCCATATCTGCCATGGTCTACTTTGTCGCCGGGGAGACGGAGACCGGCCCCTACAAGTGCCTCTTAACCGCCTGGGGCGACCGAAGCTCTCACAAGTCGATGACCGTGGAGAAGTTGGACTTCCGCACGGCTAGTGGACAAACCGCATCAGCCTCTAGGAGTAAAGAAATACGCTTTGCTGCCGGGAGCGGTGGCAAGGGATGGCAAGCCACGTATCCAGTGCCCGGCCTCCTCACCCTAGACTTTGCCAAGGACGGCGAAGTCGCCATCGATGCACGAGTCGCTGTTCGCACCAAACGCCGAACGATTCGCCGCGATATCAGACTCACACTCTCCTCAACAAGATTCCAGGAGGTGAAGTTCGCCACCGTCTTTGATGGTTTTCGCAAGAAACAGTGAAGTTCATACAAGCTTCGCAGTATTGAAAGGCTCCTTCGACAATTTCCGGACGCCCTCTTGCGCCTGACTCGATAGGTGGCACACTGCCATCCACTACTCTATGGCCGCCATTGACTGGAAAAAGAGTTACCTGGCTAACACAGCCAGTAGTTACGCAAATTTCGCGACGAAGATGCTTACCGGCCTGCTCGTTTATGCAGCCGTCTTCAAAGGGTTCAGCGACGGCGCGTTTGACTTATGGGTACTTCTTTGGTCCTTCATCAGCTACTCCATCGTCCTCGACTTTGGAATGGGATTCACCATTCAAAGACTGGTTGCGACCAAAGCATCCGAGGGAAAGATGGAAGAAGTCGACGGACTCTTCACAACGGCATTCTGGACTTTTATCGGAATGGGGATCCTAAGCTTCGCACTCGCCGTTCTAGGAACAGATCTTTTCCTAAACCTCTTCATTGACGATATTTCCGAAGGAGAGCGAGTCGATTTCAAACTAGCATACACTTACTTCTTCGCAGGTGTGGCGACCCTACTACCGATCGGCCTCTTTCCCGCGGCGCTCACCGGTATTCAACGGCAATATTGGTTCAATTGGTTCAGCGTTGGTTGCGCGATCGCCTACTGGCTCGTCGTCACTCGGGCGATTGAAGTAGGAGCACCACTCAGTCAGATCGTGCTCATCTCCATCCTTTTCACGGTCATTCCCTACGTCTTGTGCGCGATAATAGCGATCCCGATGTTCAAGGTGATCACCTTGAATCCAATGAAATACGACCTTTCGGCGGTGCGTGAGCAGCTACGTTTCTCCCTCATGGCCTACTTCACAACTTGCAACAACATGCTCTTGAACCAGTCTGACAAAGTTGTTGTCGGCGGGATGTTGCCGGACGGCGCTATGAAGACGTATAGTCCCGGTGCCAAGGTCGCAGAGATTCTCAACGGCGTAGCCATGCAAATCATGAACGTGGTCCCGACAGCCGCAGCCCACTTACATGCATCCGGCGGCAAAGAGCCCCTTCGCGAACTCTACTTCAATACGAATCGCCTTCTCCTCATGGTGACGACTCCATGCTATCTGCTCGCCATGATCTTTATGGATGAGCTGCTGGCATTCATAACAAACACCCCTGATCTTGGACAAACGGTGAGCCTCATGGGCTATATTATCCTGACGATGACGTATTTCAGCCATCTCACCAGCTCAGCTGCAGACCGGGTCCTCATGATGTGTGGTCACGAGAAAGTGATCCTTCGTTTTTCCGTCTGCCGTTTCCTCTCGAATGTCGTTCTCAGCGTTTTACTAGCAATACCATACGGCATTATAGGTGTAGCTTTAGGCGGACTAATCTCTGTTTGCATTGTGAATGTGGGTCTCCTGCTGCCTCCTGTACTGCGATTCCTTGAAGTCGGATTCGTTGATTATCTCACTCGCCATGTGCGTCGGTTAGCCATACCGCTCTGCCTCTTCTTGGTCCTACTCGTCACCGTGAAACTCAGCTGGCCCTTCCCCGACGAAACTCCCTCCCAGTGGATGATGTGCCTTCACCTCGCCATCCGATCAGCAATCATCATGATCCCTACACTGATTCTCTTGCGGAAAGAGATCACCAGCACCTGGAAGTCCTGACGATCAGTGTCTGGAGCCAAAGATCGCCGATCCCACCCGGACAATGGTTGATCCCTCCTCGATGGCGACCTCAAAGTCACTCGTCATCCCCATAGAGAGTTCAGGAAGGGCACATCCATGTTCTGACTCCAATCGATCCCTCAGCAGTCGAAGATTCCTGAAGTAGGGGCGCGCCTGCTCAGCGGTCTCCACCTGCGGAGGAATCGCCATCAAACCGACCACGTTTAGCCTCTCCAGGGCTAAAATAGTTGGAATCTGTGAAGAAACCTCAGAGACAGAGAAACCATTTTTCTGTGGTTCATTCCCAATATTCACCTGAAGCAACACGCGGGACTTCAGGCCCAGATCCAGAGCAATCTGGTCGATCCGCCGTGCTAATTCCAAGGAATCCACGCTGTGAATCGTGTGAAAAGCGGGCAGCGCCTTTCGCACTTTGTTCTTTTGCAAATGACCAATGAGATGCCATTCCAATTGGGATGGAAGCAAAGAAATCTTCTCGATTGCCTCTAGAACGCGATTCTCTCCGTATACTAGGTGTCCAGCGTCAGCGATGGGCTCTATATCTTCTGCTTTCCATGCCTTTGAAACCACCATCAACCTTACGCTGGCGCGGTCTCTGTCCACGCGGTCGGTTGCTCTGACCACCTGTTCCTGGATCTTTTGATATCTCTCGACGGCTTTCATGATTTTCGTTCCCCCGCACTCCAATCCCCATGCACATTGACGTTTGCAAGCTCTTCTCGGATCTGATTGACACCCAGAGCTTCTCAGCTACCGCCGAGATGCACGGAGTCACCCAAAGTGCCGTCAGTCAAAAAATCCGCACCCTGGAGGGACACTTTAGTGTGCCGCTTCTGGAGCGAGGCCGTCACTGTGTCAGGCTGACGCCGGAAGGGAAACTTTTTTTAGAAGCCAGCCAAAAAATGCTGTCAACCTATGAGCGGCTTCACGAAGGCATTCATGCCCTCCAAAGTAGGGTCGAAGGCCTTTTGAAAATCGCGACTGTGCTCTCTGTTGGCGTGCATGAGTTGCCGCTTTATGTGAATCGCTTCCGGGAAAAATTTCCGAACGCGGAACTACGGATCGAATACCGAAAAGCGAGCCAGGTCTACTCTGAGGTCATTGATGGTCGCATTGATCTTGGATTGGTTGCCTATCCGAGCAGGCGGAAGGGAGTTATCGTTCATTCTTTTTGGAAGGACCGCCTCGTCGTGATCTGTTCAAATACTCATCCTTTGGCCAAAAAGTTGACCGTGACCCTGCAGGAACTTGCCGACTACGAAATCGTCGGATTCGAACCTGATTTGCCTTCCCAAAAAGCGATCGAGGCCATGTTTAAAAAGGCTGATGTCGATGTGCAGCAGTCACTGTGTTTCGACAATGTCGATACAGTTAAAAAGGCTGTCGAAATGGGCCAGGGTGTCGCCATTGTTCCAATGCGCGCGGCTAATGCGGAAGTCGCAAACGGCCGACTGACGGCACTAATGCTGAATGATCCAGGTTGCTGGAGGCCTCTAGGCATTCTCGGAAAGCGAAACCGTGCTGTCACTCCAGTCATGCGGGAGTTCATCAGTGTTCTGACCCATGGAAGACAGGTAAGCGGAGCTTTCCCACAACCGCTAAAACCTCTGAAAAGCCCAGCATAGCCTCGTAAAGCCAAGTTTCTTACTTCTCGTCGACAACGGCGATCTGGGGGGCTATCCGTGTTGCAGAGGCTCTGATGACCCCACCGACAAAACAAACTATTCTCATTGTCGACCCCGAACGCGATTTCGTTACTTGGGCGAGCAAGCACTTGGCAGCACCTTCTGTCAAAGTCATCGGGGTGACGAATGGCGAAGATGCCTTGAAACTGGTCGAGTCGGAGTCTGTTGATGTGGTCGTGGTTGAACTGCGAATGGGTCCCATGAATGGGATGCAGCTATTGCAACGTCTGCGAGGAAAGGACCCAAATGCCATGGTCATTCTCACGACCGGCTTCCCAATGACGAGCGCTATTATCGAGGCGATGAAGTATGGTGCTTACGAGTTTCTGCGAAAGGAGACGATCACGTTCGAAATTCGTGCAGTCATCGAAAGCGCCCTCAAGGCAAAGGAGGCGCTTAATGCTAGTGACTCGACGCAAACGCCCGCCAATCCAGAAGAGGCGGCTCAAGAACACTTCATTGGGAATGCGCCGGCCATGCAGGAAGTCTTCAAGATGATCGGTCGCGTTTCACGAGCGGATGCTCCGGTCATGATCACCGGCGAAAGCGGCGTCGGCAAAGAAGTCGTCGCAAAAGCCATTCACCGGTTCTCGCTCCGGACGAAGAATGAATTCGTTGCGATTAACTGCGCGGCCATTCCTCAGAATCTGTTAGAGAGCGAACTCTTTGGTCACGAGAAAGGTGCCTTTACCGGAGCTTTCAACCGGAGAGAAGGAAGATTTGAGCAATGCTCCAAGGGCACACTATTCTTGGATGAAATCGGTGAAATGCCTCTAGAAGTTCAAAGCAAACTTCTTCGCGTGCTCCAAGAAGGCCAGTACTCCAGAGTGGGAGGCAACGACACACTCACCACTGGAGCTCGCATCCTCGCGGCGACGAACAAGGATCTAGAAGCCGAAGTTGCTGCAGGCAGATTCCGAGAAGACCTTTTTTACCGACTCAACGTAGTTCGCATCCACATCCCGCCACTACGCCAGCGGCAAGAGGACGTGCCTCTACTAGCAAGATTCTTTCTCCAGCGTCTATCCTCAGCGACGGCGGGCATTCCATTCCGTTTTTCCCAAGAGGCACTCGACAGCCTGACTGACTACCACTGGCCCGGCAACGTCCGTGAACTGGAGAACACGATTCAACGAGCAGTCGTCTTAGCCAACACCAGTGTTCTCTTGCCATCAAACCTACCCCTAGGCCAGATGTCACCAGCAACACCGGTCAGTCAGAGCGGAGGAAACTCGGCGAGCGATGCCATCGATCTCCTATTCGAGTCCGCGAGCGAACAAGGTGAGGAGTTGCTTCCATGGTTAGAGCGCGAATTCACTCAACGCGCGATGGAACGGACGAATAACAATCAAGTCCAAGCCGCTAAGTTGCTCGGAATCACGCGGGCAACGCTACGCAAGCGTGTTGAGCGCTTCAATCTCGGAGAAAAAGAGGCCGGCTAAGCGATCTCTCGGTCCTCCTCTCCAAGAGGGGTGCTCTTCTAAACATCGCGCATGCTAATCCGTTTCGCAGTCGTTGCGACCTCACGCTTGAGACGTTCGATCTCTTGGTTCTTCTGACCGATGATTTTCTCGATAGAAGAACGATAGCTGTCGAGCCGCTCCTTCCACCCAAGCAGCTCTGCCATGAACTCAGGACGCCCATCAGCGTTTCCAGCCTCTGAGGTCTCTAGTTTCTTTGTAAGCGTATCGATCTGCTGATCTTTTGATCGGATCACAACTTGGACACGAGCCAAGTCTTCGCGAATTTTCGCCAATTTGTCATCACGTTCGACTCCTCCCCGAAGGGAGCGGGGGCCATTCTCGCTTGAGTCCGCCTTGATCCGATTCTCCATCTGGCGCTTCTCATACTCTAACCAAGTAACTCGTCTTTGCAGTTCCTCTGTTTGGACCGTGGCGGCGTCGAGTTCTGCACGCAGATCCAGGGAACGGCGATCCTCGTCTAAAGACTCATCGGCACGCTCTTGTCGAGCAGCCTGTAGTCGCGACTTGTAGTCTAAAGCCTTCACTTCCCAATCCTTGGCGTCCTCCTCCCAAGTCTGAGCAGCCTGCTCAGACTTGGCCAACTTGTGCTGCACCGCCACCAAGCTCGTCTGGGCAGCCTGCCGTTTTTCTAGATCTGCTTGAAGTCGTGTTTGGGCCTCTTTAGAGTTGGCCGTCTCGGAACGCAATTTACTCAACTCCTCTCGCAAGCTAGCAAGATCCTGCTCGCGACTCTTCAGCTCAGCTTTCAAGTTTGCCTCGCGCCCGTCGATAGAATCCCCTTGCCGCGAAAGCTCGTCACGCAACTTGTCGAGCTCGTCGCGTAGCTCGTTCAGCTGATGGTCGCGCTGCTTGATCTCCCGATCACGTTCCTTCAGAGACGACGACAGCTGCGTCTCACGTTGGTGGGCAATCTCATCCTGACGCGCAATCTCAGCTCGCTCTTTCTCAAGAAGAGCCGTCGCTTCTTCCAACTTCTGCTCCCTACCAGCCAGACGTTCTTCCAACGAGACGACTCCATTCTGGAGCTTCAACACGGCCGCACTCTCTGAATCTTTGCGAATCTTACGGTGATCAGCTTCCTGTTGAGTTAGCTTTGCCGTTGCCACTCGTAAATCGGCCTGGAGTGATTCGAACTCGCCGCGCAAGTTCTTCACTTCATCCTCGCGTAGCTTGAGCGCTCGTTCACGGTCTTTCAGTGCCGACTCTAGGTTTGTCGCCAACTGATGTGCAGCCTCCTCTTCCCGGGTAGCCTGACTGCGCTTCTTTTCTAACAGAGCCTTTAGCTCGTCGGAACGGCGCTCTTTCTCGGCCAGTTGTTCTTCAAGGCTAGCACGTTCGCTTTCAGCCTGTCGCGCTTCCGTCACAGCCCGCGTTACTGCCTCTTGTCGGCCATCAAGATTGGTCTGAAGCACTCCTAGTTCTCGGGTTCTCTCCTCTAGCTGCCGATGAGCATTGCGAAGCTCTTGCTTTGTTTGTGTGGCCTGATCCTGACTCTTTCGCACCTCGAGATCACGCGTTTCCAATGCAACCTTCAAGCGCTTTTGCTCATTAGTCGCTTTGGTCAAATCTAGCTTGAGAGGCTGCAAGCTATCAGCTCGATTTGAAAGCTCCTGATTCTGTGATTGCAGCTCCTTAATCTGGGCTTCACGCGACGCGAACTCCTGCTTTGAAGTTTCTAACAGTGAATTTAATTCCTCAATTTGCGCCTCTGCAGCCTTCGCTTCTCTGAGCTCTTCCTCCTGATGAGAAAGGCGCTCTTTCCGATTCGTCAGTTCTCCGGAAACTTCCGCAAGCGTGCTCCGCATGTCTTCGAGCTGAGCTTGTAGCTGCTCTTTGGACTGCTGCGCGTCCTCTACTGCCTGAGTCAAGGATGCCTCCCGTGTCTCATGAGTCTTCCTACACTCCACCAATTCAACCTCCAGTTCGCTGCTTCGCGCTTCCCCCTCCTTGAGCAAACTAGAGAATCCAGCGAGCTCGTTTTGCAGCGTATCTACCTGCTGTTCGCGATCAGAAAGCAAACTCTCACGTTGATTCAATCGCTGCTCCAGTCCAGCGATGGTTTCGATCATCGCCTTCTCTGTCACTTGCACCCGGTCTCGCTCTTCGATGGCTTCATTCAGTTGCATCTCAAGAGTCGAGACACTCTCAGCATGCGCTTTCGCCTCCTCAAGCTCAGCCAATAGTGACGACACGCGCTCCTTCTCAACTGCAAGTGTTTCACTCCAATTCACCTCGGAGTCCCTAGTCTGCTTGAGATCACTTTCGAGATCAACAACACGCTCTTCCAAGGTCTTCAGGCGCTGCTCACGTTCAGAAACGTCTTCTTCGGCCTGAGCCAGAGACTCCTGAACCCGATCTCGCTCCGAGATCAACGACTCTAACTTGGTATCCGCAGCGGTAACAGCCGCATGCGCCTCTGTCAGGCGCTGCTTGCCTAATTCCGCCTCTCCCTGTAGTTCCGCTAGAGAATCGCGAGTCTTCTTATGGGCTTGTTCCTGCTCAACCTTGGCTTCACGCACATCGATCAAGCGCTGGTCCGCAGCTGCCACCTCTGCCTCAGCCTTTTCGGCTTTCTGGCCAGCCACTTCAAGTTCAGACGTCAATTCCTGAATCTTCTCTTCACGAGTTTCCAGTTCTTTAGCAATTGCCTCGTTGTGCTCCTCTCCTCCCTTGAGAGCCTCTTCTGCTCGCTGTTTCGACTCTACAAGTTCACGCTCTCTTGTCTCGAGATCTGCGATACGAGCATTCGCGGTCTTCAGCGTTTCAGCATGCAACTCGCGCAATCCTACCAAACTTTCTTCAGCTTCGGAAAGGGCGACTTCTTTGGCCTCCAACTCCTGTTGGCGCCGATCAATCTCTTTGACGGCTTTCTGACGTTCACGTCTCGCCTCTGCCAAGAGATCACGAAGAGACATGATATCATTGTCCCTCTCAGCCACCAAATCTCCTTGCTGAGAAGCCCCAGTTTCGAGCGTCTCCAGCTTCACACGAACACTCGCAAGTTCCTCCGATATGTTAGCCTTCTGCTCCGCAGCTTCGGTCAGCCTTAGAGTTGCCTCTTCGATGTCACTCCCAGCTTTCAGCAGCGCAACGCGTTGACTTTCGTTGTCACGAGAAGCGTCCTCTCGCTCTTGGTGCTCCTTTGCCAAGACATCACGTAACTCTGTGATCACAGACTGCTGACTTGCGAGAGACTTGGCGTGTTGTTCCGCGTCTTCGCGAGCAGCATCGCGCTCAATCTCAACAGCCTCGATATGCTTCTGAAAATTATCCTTCTCTACCTTTAGCGCCTCTACACTTTCCTGAAGAGCAGTGAAGGCAACCTCACGCTCTTCCAGCGTTTGCGTGGTGGACCCATAGGCATCGATCAGCCCTTGATGTTCCTTTTGGGTTTTCGCCAGAGCATCTTTGATATCAGCAATGGCAGTCTCGCGTTGTCCGGCATCACGATCAGCGTCCGTGCGCGATTTCGTAAGAGACTCGATCTCAGCCCGAGCATCCTTTAGATCTGACGTGAGTATCTTGGCCTCGCCGTCGCGAGCATCGAGTTGTTCGCGCAGGGTGGTTTCTTCGAATGCCAAGGCAACTGCCTTGGCCGCTGCCGCCTTGAGTTGATCCTTTAGGGAGGTCGCAGACGACTCCAGCTCATCAGCGCGTTCCGCCTCTTCCTTTAATCGCGTCTCGAGAAGGGCAACCTGTTTCACCGTAGCCTCCTGGGCCTGCGCAATCGATTTCAAATCGGCTTCAAGAACACCACTATGACCGGCCTGATCTCTCAATTCTGCTTTGCGCTTCTTGAGTTCTTCGCGCAGTTGCTTCATCTGGGGCTCCGCATTCTCTCTGACAGCTTGAGCCTCTTTGAGCTCTTTCTGGAGACGTTCAAGTTCCCCGCCCCGCCCTTTCACTTGCGCTAGTTCGGTAACAACCTCAGATCGATATTCCTGGGCTGTGCGCAGCTCACGGCGCAGGCTTTTTACTAGGTCATCACGATCTTTGGTCACTCGTAATGTCTGGACCAGACGCTGTTTGCGCGCGGAGAGCCGAGACTCTTGTGAGGACAGTCGCGACTCTAAGCCGCTGAGCTTCTCAGCGAGGGCTTGGCGTTCGAGCTTACCCGCACGCTGCGCCTCACCAGCGATCACCAACGCCTCTTGAAGTTCATTGATTTGTGCTACCGCGTCGTCTTGACTCGATTTCTGTGCTTCCGTCAGTGCCTCTATTCTCGCTTCATTTTCGCCAAGCTGATCTTCGAGCTCTGATTTCTGGGTCTCAAACTCTGAAGCCTGCTTGGCTAGAGCATCATGTTTGGATTGCCATTCTACAGCGATATCTCGTTCTTGCTGCCATTCCGCTTTAACCTCCTGCAGTCGCTTGCGCTGGCGATCAGACTCCTCGCTATCGCGGGATGATAACGTGTCTAGCTTCTCATCGTAAGACCCAATCTCCGTCTCCAATGTCTCGATGCGATCTACAAGCCCCGCGATGTCTCGGTCGCGCTGCTCAAGGAGACCAGCCTTCAAAGCCAGTGCTGTTTCCAACTGCTGAGCCTTGTTAGACAACCCCGAACGCTCCCGCTCAGCCTCTTCCTGCCAGGCCAGAAACTGCTGTTGGATCTCCAATTTCTGATCGGTGAGTTGAAGGATCTCCAGGTCCCGCCGATAGAGATCGATCTCATGGGCATTTTGATCAAGAACCGTGCCGGAAGATGACCGGGAGGCGAACCCAGAAATACGAGCGAGCGGAATCGGATTCGCCTCCGTAGGCTGCTCGATAGACGAGGAGTCATCGCCAGGCTCTAAGCTTCCGGCTCTCCAAACATCTGCGCGACGGGACCAACGATCTTGAGAAGACATGATAATCTAGGGGTGACCAATGCATTCTAAGCGACTAGCTTAGCAAACTCTTTAGTATATATTAATAAATTTCGCGATAATTTTTTGAGGATCTTTTATAATAATCGTGATTACCGGAAATAAATCATCTCAATCAACGGATCGGTGTCAGGTTTTACCAGATTTGCTAAAACTCCCAGGCCATTTCGTAGGCGACGAGCCTCCCAACTCGTGGGATGATTCCGCGTTATCAGACGTCTTCGAACCATCTTAGAACAATTCGGTCTGGCTTTGCTCCTGATCTTGGCAGCGGCGGTAGTCTTCTTTGCCAGCCAGATTCCAAAGATCGACATCAACGCAAATACTGATGCCTTTCTTGAAGAAGAGAGCGCAAGTGTTGCCACCTACTATGAGACACGCGGAGACTGGGGTACCGACGAGTTTGCTGTGTTCTGCGTCACGGCCGACAATTGGTTCACGAAAGATGGAATTGCCATCCTCAAAGAGATCGAATCAGATTTGGCCAAGGTACCCTATGTCGGCCGGACGATGTCGATCTTGGACGTCCCGCTTCTTCTCCAGCAACCCGAGAAAAAGCCCTCGCTGCTAGGTGTATTGAGTCTTACCAAGCAGCTAGGTGGGGCCAGCACGAATCTTGAAATGGCGGAGAAAGAACATGCTGACCACCTCATCACCGTCGGCAATTTGATTTCTGCTGATGGACGGAGTGTGAATATGCTCGCGTTCCTGGACTGGTCTCAAATGGAGGGGAAACCTAAATCTGAGATCAATGACAGGCGCATGGCCTTGGTCAAAGGCTCACGGGCATTGGCTAAAAAATGGAACGCACGCTTGGACGAACCTGTACGCTTGTCAGGGATTCCAATTATCCAGATCACCATGTTTGAGAACATGAAACATGACATCATGATCTTTGGAGTCGCCTCGCTCTTGCTTTTCACTTTGGCCTTCTACCTCGTGTATCGACGAGTTCGCTTCGTGCTCATTCCGATCATCTGCTGCCTCCTCCCCCCAGTGCTTATGTTAGGCTTGATGGCCTTCTTCGAAGTGTCCATAGGTTTTGTCACGTCGAACATGCCCGTCTTGCTCTTTGTCTTAGTCTTGCCCTACACAGTCTACTTTATTGAGCGATATCGAGAGCGTCGCCTGGAATGCCCAGATGAAGATGGGTTGGGTAGCACTTTAGAAGCATTGCGCGTCATCATCGTACCTTGCACCTTCTCAGCGATGACGACGATGGCTGGATTCATCGCTCTTGGGTCCAGCAAGATCATTCCCATCCGTGACTTTGGCAGGACCATGACCGTGGGCATGGCCTTAGGCTTTGTTGTGGTCTTTATCTTCATTGCCGTAGTCTCCAGAAACCTAAAAGGACTGCAATTCACCCGCCGCCCAGGCTCGACGAAAGAGAAGAAAGCTTCTCGCGGGCTTGTACGCATGTTAGAACAACTCTCACTGAAGCGTCCTGCCACGGTCGTCCTTTTTAGTATGATCGTGCTCAGTGGAGCGGTGATCGGCGTGCTAAAACTGAGTGCCGAGAGCAAGTTCACAAGCTACTTCTGGCCGAGCAGCCAGGTCTATCAAGGTCTAGAGTTCATCGATCAGCGAATGGGGGGAACGACCTGGATCGAGATCATCCTTTCGTCCAAGGAAGAGGGGTATTTCAGAACTCAAGCAGGGTTGGAGGCCTTGGATACGGCTGAGGCCTATTTTGAGAATGTGCCAGAGACTGGGAACATGCTCTCCCTCGTGACCTTGCGAGATCAGATACGCAAGACATTCAAAGAGGAATGGTTTCCTGCCATGACAGATTCTGCGCTCCTTCAATCGATCAATCTATTCGCCTCCGAGCTAGTACAACAAACAACGAGTAAGGATTTCCGAACCAGCCGCCTCACCGTACGGATGATGGAGACTGCACCCTCACTTAATCGCCAAGCGATTCTTACTGGGTTGAACGAGCATCTGGCCAAGAACAGCGAGACGTTCAAAGACGTCAATGTGCAAGTCACAGGAGTGTTTCCCGTCTACGCCGAGATGCTAGATCAGCTTATAGGCGGGCAGCGCCAGTCAGTAGTCGTCGTCGCTACCGCGGTTTATTTGATGCTCCTCCTTCTCTTTCGATCGCCGATCCTTGCACTGCTCGTATTGATCCCCCAGGCACTTCCTGTAACGATTGTCCTTGGAGTCATTGGATTCTCGGGGATTCCGCTCGATTTAGTCACGGTCATGATCGGCTCGATCGCCATCGGAGTGGGGATTGATGCGGCGATTCAGTACACCATTCGCTATCGGAGTGAACTGCAGGTTTCAGGAGACCATCGATTGGCGCTTCACCAAGCTCACGCGACGATAGGGCGTGCCATTTGGATCGCCACTTCCATCATTATTTCAGGTTTCGCCATCCTTCTACTATCACGGTTTTTCCCGTCCGTTTGGTTCGGTCTCTTCACTTCAATGGCCATGCTTATAAGCCAGCTTGCCACGCTGACAGTACTGCCAAGTCTGTTTCTTTTAACCGGCTACCCGAAAGTCTCTAAGAAGTCTTAGGCCAAGCCAACTCGACACCTGCGCGCTGGAGGTGAGATTGGAAGTCTGCCAGGAGTTTGGGAGTTGATCGGACGCCCCGAGGCGACGTTCGATGAGCCATGGCGAACGCCAGCAGGTGCCCAGCGGCCTCTCCAATCCCCCACTCTACTGGATGAAGCCGGTAGCAGCCGTTGGTGACATGAGTACTACCTATGTTCTTGCACACAGGGATCACATTCTCCATTCGCTGCGGCAACAATGCACCTAACGGAATCTGAAACGGCTCCACCGGAAAGTCAATGTAGTTGTCTCCGGTCATCGTTGGATGGAGGTCGATCGGGTAGGATCCAACTCCCACGCTATCCGCGTAGGCCTTTCCACAATCCTGCTCAAGAATAGTGGTCTCCGCCTTGATTCGCCGCGCCTCGCGCACATACGGCCCCTTCGCCAAACCATCTGCCGTGCCCATGATATCTGGTCGCAAGCCCAACCCTGGATAGCCTTGCCCACCGTCCATACGGGGCGCTTCTGTCTGCATCCAATAGAGCAGTGATAGACTCAATTGCTTAGCTCCATCGATCGCGCGCTGCTTGGCTTCAGGTGTCACGTCGACCAGCGAGCTCAGCATGTAGTCATTCTGGGGCCAGTTGACGAGACTGATGTCACTGCCATAGGCCCCGGGCTCGAAGTTACCTGCAGCCACAATTCGCCGATACCTCCACAGGTTGACAACTCCGTCGTGCCTAGCTCCACTCGGGTTGAATCCCAGCTTCTTCCTTTGCAGCGTACGAGGATGAGTATAGTGCCAGTCTAAAAGCTTACCAGACCAGGCCGGGTCGAGCCTGGGCTCATGGTCCCGCCAGAACTCATATTCTTTCGGTCTATCAATGACACGAGACTCACCTGGCGAGTAATCCATGGCGAAACAATGCGTGAAAGCCTGCTCATTTTTAGGATTGCGCTCGATCGGAGCATGGGGTTCGCCAGTGGCGTCACGCCCCTCTGCCCCTGTGATATACTCAGTCTTCGTCAACGGCAAGAGATCCCCAAGTTCAGTTCCATCAACGAAGTAAGGAGCTGAAAGGGTCTGTTCAGTTCCATCCTCGTTTCGACGGACGGTAATGCTTCGCGTTCGATCTCCGTCGACATCGGCTTTTACAGGGACACACTTTATCAATAACCTCAACTTTGCCCCGCTAAGATAAGGCGCGAAACACTCTTTCAGAACGGCGAGGGCCACGCGAGGCTCATGACACAACTTTGAGACGCTGCCCGCCCCTGGGTTTAAAAAAACGGTTTGGCGAGCTTCCTTCGTAAGAGGATAGTGCTTCCGATAGTAATCTCTTATACCTGAGCGCAATGATCGATAGGATTTGGGTGCGCCGTGAGTCTCAATCCATGCGTGTTCATCTGGAGGCACCGCTTGAGATGTCAATTGACCGCCTATCCAATCGGTTTCTTCCGTAAGAATGACGCTCAGTCCCTGCTTCAAGGCAGCGAGCGCAGCGGCACACCCTCCAAGACTGGCACCAACAATGACGACATCTGCAGAAAAATCATGTTCCTTACCTCGTAGAGGCATGGCTAGGCTCGCTAGAGCACCCGCTCCAACTTGGTGAGCAAAAGCACGACGCTTAATGAGATTCATTGTCTATGACCTTTCAGAATTGAAATCTAGGTAACGATGCCGCGCCTCAACAATGGCGTCTAACATCCGTTCCGCCTGCTTACGCAGCTCAGGATTGAGGCTACTAGCTGCACGATTGTGACGACGATAGAGTTTAGATAGTTGGGCGCGCACCTCCTCGTGAGTCATCCCATCCATCAATTCACAGAGTTCTTCCGCAGTTGCGGACTCCGGTAATGACGGCAACGGCTCCATGGGAATCTCAAACGGGGCGTTAATCTCAGCCTTCGCCTCTACCTGGAGAACGACGTCGGCGTTGCTGGATACCTTTCGCTTAAAGAGAAGCTTAAAGAGTCTTGCGAACATTATTCGATGCGGAGCTTTTTGAGATAGGCAGCTTGCCTCTCGACTTCCTCTTCCGAGAGCACGCCTTCACCCTTGTATTCAATCTGAATTTCTTTGCTGATGCCAGACTCTTCGTCTGTGACCCGCGCGTGAACGCGCTGATTCTCATCGTAACTATAGCTCACCTTGACTTTACATCCGGCGGGCCGGCCTTCTGGAACTTGTAGCGTGATCCGGCCAATGATGTCCACGTAGCGGGGATCATCATCTTCACCCTGTGTGATATCGACTTCGATCGATGTTTCGTTGTCCTCAGAGGTGGCATAGGTCTCCGAAATGGAACACGGGAGCGGTGTATTCTTCGGAATCACCACGGAGTTCTGGAGCGACTCCTTCCCAGTCTCTGGGTCATCCACAAGAGCTAGCGTTCCGTAGCCGTGATTGCAAACCTCAGCAACCTTGGCAGCCTTCTTTGCGAAGAGAGCTGCGCCAAGAGCCACGCATTCATCGACATTTCCGCAGGACACGGCCGTGAAGCCAAACGTGTCTTCTAACGTCCGACGCACCACCGGCATCCGTGTGCTCCCCCCAACAAGAACCACATGATCGATGTCGCCAGGAGTAAGATCCACGGCTTCAAGGGCCTGCTCCACCAGCATCACCGTACGCGTGAGGAGGCGCTTGATGGCTCCCTCGAAGAGATCCCGGGTCAACTCCACTCGAGCGAGGCCCCGATCCTTATTGCCTACAGTCCCGCTGACCTGCTGCAACTTGGACAGCATCTTTTTTGCATCCTCGCCTGATTGCAGTGCTCGACGACGCTCCATTTCATTGGTGTAGAGCTCTCCCCCTTTCTGAGTTCGGTATTGCTCAGCGTAGAGATCGAGAATCTCTTCATCGAAATGATTTCCACCAAGATGACGCGCTCCCTCAGACAGGAGGATACGATAACTATCACTGCTCGAATCGACATCAACAAGCGTGACATCTAACGTACCTCCCCCAAGATCATAAACTAGCACTTTCCCATATATCTTCTTAGAGTGCGCATAGTAGAGTGCTGCGGCCGTTGGCTCATTGACAATACGCAAGACATTGAGCCCTGCAATCTTGGCAGCATTGATCGTCGCCTTGCGCGCCAATTCATTGAAGTTTGCCGGCACGGTGATCACAACATCTTCAAAATCACCCAGAATCGCTGAGCAGTCTCTCTTAAGCTTCGCCAAGATAATTGCAGAAATCTCCGTCGGGGTCCACTTCTCGCCATCGATGGTCACGACGAAGTCTGGATCATCCATCCGTCGCTTCACGCCGAAGACCGTTCGGTCAGGATCGCCTCCATCCCGTGCCGCAGAACCGACTAGTTTGATCTCTTCGTTTCCATCGAAATACACGACCGATGGGGTCAGGCGCTCTCCGTCAGCATTTGGCACGATCTCGGGATTCCCATCGGGGCGCAAATAGGCAAGGCCAGACGTGCTGGTGCCGAGATCGATACCGATGTGTTTACTCATGAGCCTGACAGAAGTGACCCCAGCTACTTCCCGACGATGGTGGCCGTCGTCCGCGTGGTCACGTGAGCCTTCCGCAAGATCACTGGTTTGCTTCCTTCGATACGGCGCACATATCCCTCATGCAAGGTCTCCACAATGTAGTTCTTTCCGGCTTTGCCCTCGGCTTTGAGGGTTTCCACAACCTGGATCTTCTTGCGCAGACCAACACTGATTTCAGTGTCAGGATCAAACGAATAAGGTTCCACCTGAAAATCTCCTAACATATCCTGAACAGACTGCTTTAGGACTTCCAGATCCGCTTGCACCTCGTCAACTTTCTTTACTTCTTTGTATCGATCTAACAACTCATCGATAAGATCGAGACGCTTGATCAGCTCACGACAAACGTCGACCACAGCCACCGTTTCAAGAGTCTCACTATTGGCCTTGGTCGGCGGTTTCTGCGTAGCTGCCTTGAGCGTCTCCACATCAATGATAGGGATCATCGGAGCTGGAGCTTCAACATCAGGCCGCCTCAACGGCTTCGGCTCTAACAAGCGCACAGGACGTGCCAGCAACAGCGTCGCTTCTAAAATACCGAACTTAATAGCATCCGTTTCCCTCAAGCTCAACTCTTGGTGTTTCGGCAGCATTGTCCCATTGACTCGAGTTCCATTGTGTGATCCTAAGTCCTTGAGCAAGAAAGTTTCGGATTTCTCATCAAAACGAATACTCGCATGATATGAGGAGAGATGAGGATCAGGAATCGCAATACCATTGTCTCTCTTTCTCCCTAGCCCAACGTCTACACCCGTTTCAGGAATGTTATAGCGGAGAGGTTCACCTTCCGGATTTGCGACAAAGAGAGTGGCCATGGTTGCTTGGGGCTGCTGGGAGAAGTGACCCTACGATTAACGGTGAATACGAATGCTGTTTAAATTAAAGTTCGATCACTTCGAGATCTCAATCGTAACAGACAAAATAGTGAGCATCAGTATCGCGAAAGCTCCCTGGAGGAACGTATTGTAGAAGTTCACTAATTCAAAGCCTGAATTGATCAAAGAGGAGTCGCTCAGGCGGTGTGCGCGAGAACAAGATCCCGATCGGGCTGGATCTCCCATCGCCGCCCGATGTCCTCTAATTCGGGAGTCAGTTGCCACCTATCGGCGAGAACCTCTCCGTCATGATCAGGATTTGCCCCCTTGAGGGCCATGCAGCCTTTGTTGTTCCCTATCTCGCCAATGAAGACCATTTCCTCTGCAGTGAACTGCACACTCTCCGGCAACTTGGCGAGCTCGGTAATCTTGGCCTCGACAGTCTTGCTAGAATCACCAGGTTCTTGAATCATCGTCGGAATGACACTTTTGATAGGATTTTGACTGAGGTTCCAGAGACTGGCTAGCTGTATCATGGTGAGGCCATGAGCATCGGCGATTGACCTCATACGATCGATCTTCTCAGCTCCCGCTTCCACCCAGCCCGCAGGCCTAAAGGTGCGATGGTCTCGCTCGGGAAACGGATGGCCTGGTCGCACGTCATCATGAAAGAGTCCTCCATAGTCAACCACCCGCGTGATCAGATCCACATTGTATTTCTCCGCCGCTGGCAGGACCAATTGTCCCGGCCATGGCTCTAACGGATTCAGGATCACCATTGCCCAGTCAATCAGCTCACCAAATTTCTCGAAGCAACCGATGACATCCAAGGTAAAGCCGTTGGCAGGCCCCGGAGCGAGTCCTAGCCGATGCGTCAGACCTACTTCCTTAGCACCTTGAAGGGCATTCCAAACGGCATCGCTCGTGAACCCTACAGAATCGGGATTGTGAAGAAAGAGAAGATCAAATTGTTCCAGCCCGATCCGATCAAGCGACTTCTGGGTCGCCGTTTTCACATAGTCAGCATAACCCTCCGGCCCTCGCAGCCGCGCGTCGGTGAATCGCGGGAACCCCTTACTGCCCTCGCGTTTGCCATTATAGAAATCGTGGCCAATGGCACCTACCAAGCAGTAAGAATCTCGTGGAACATCCTTGAGCGCCTTGCCCAGCATAGTATCGGCCTCTCCTACCCCATAGGTATCCGCCGTCATAAACGTGCGGATTCCTTTATCGTAAGCATGACGGATTGCGTTCAAATAGCGTTCTTCGTCAAGTGGGAGGCCGAAATGCATGAAACGGCCACCACTCCAGGTGCCGTAAGCGGTACGAGTAAGATTCATGATGAGACTAGGACATCAGTCCTGAGGACCGACAAGCCAGATTTCGAGCTCTTAGGAGTTCGGCGGGTGGAAAAGTAATCAACTTGGGCGGATTCAGGAAACAAAGGCTGTTCAAGCCTAACCTGTTTCTCTGTAACAAACTTATAGTAAACAACTTATTTTGTATCTCACAATAAAAAAACATCACTATAATTGTATTCGCAATTATTTGAATTAAATCTTTATAATAGTTAGAATTTATGGATATTTAATTACCATCCCGTCACGGGATTGGAAGAATCTCAGCAGTTTGGAGACGACCACCATGAAGCACAAGACACAGAGCCCGGGAGGAGGCCAGCAGATGCCACGAATTCTCGTCATCGATGACGATGCCTCTCTTCGAGAGACGATGCGAATTATTCTGCACACATCATTTCGCGTAACCACGGTGCCTTCAGTCGACGCAGCCATTGAGGAACTGGGCCACTGCCTACCCGATGGTATCATCATGGATCTCAGCATGCCGATCAAGGATGGCCTCCAAGGGCTTCGAGAAATCCGGCCGCTTCATCCTTCTCTCCCCATCATCATGCTGACCGGATATGCCGACAGCCAGACGAGTCAGCAAGCACTCGAACTTGGTGCCTCCGAGATCATGCGCAAACCATTCGATCTCGTAGAGCTAATTACCCGCATTAGCAAGATGACCGAAGCTGCTCAGACGGCTCAGGCGAAGCAAGACTCCGTTGCCGCCGTCTAGAAAGGTCGCTCACCCAAGTCTAGCATCGGCACCAAGCGCAGCCCTTCTTGAATCACACCCTCGGCTTGATCAATTAGCTGGTCGCCAGCATCATCGATAGCACTACCAGCATTTGGGCCTAACAATCCTGTAGCTGTGTCTAACAACGTCCGACTCGTTTCAATAGCCGCTTCAGGCACGGCTTCGATAGTCTCCTCGATAGCGGCCTTGCCCAGACGGGGGCTCAGGTCTTCCTCAGGAGCCTCCACAGTACCGCCAAGGCGCATCGTCGTCCAAAGGAAACCAGATCTCCCCTCCGTAAAAACGCGTTTCTCAGCTCCAGGCAACCACTTTAGAACATCGTGGACAACGCCAATCTCAAGGACACCTCTCAGCGGGCGAGAACCAGCCTTGGAGAACGCGTGATCGACTTGAATCGAACCTTCCACTCGCAACAGTCCGTCCGACTGTATTAGCAAATTCTCTAACCAAAGCCGGTCTTCTTTCAACACGAAATCGGCCTCCGCTTTGTCTAACACGAGTCGACGGAAGCGCTCTGTTTTCGTATGATTCGCAAGCTTTTCCAGAACTGGAAGCGCCATGAGCATCCCATTCTCAAGCCCCACACTACCGGTGTGGGTCAATTTCGTCTCGCTGCCAAAGCGACCCTCGGTTTTGATATCCGCATAAAGCGTTCCTAAGATCCGCTGCTTCCAATCCTCACGCCAAATACGATCTCCACGCAACTTGTCCACGCGCGAGCGCAATGTTAGCTGACCCCGCTCCAAGTTCACGTCACCAGCTGTAGTCAATGATGCATGATTGAGGATCTCTAGCCCAGCATCTGTGATAAAGAACTCCCCGGGACGCAGACGCGCATGGAGACGTTCAAGGTGCATAGGCTCGTAATCAGCGAGGCGGAGTTCTCCGTTTTGGACATGAAGTTGCCACCCATCATCACCACTCATTGGCGTAAGAGCTACGACAAGATCCGATGCTTTCGCGTCGCCCCCCTCACCACGCCACTGGCATTCAAAATCGGCAATTTGGATCCCCTTAAGCGCCACCTTCTGAGGGATCAATCGAGCAAGAAATCCGCGAGAGGAAGGCGGTGCCGGTGGTGGGATCATCTGATTACTTTGCGAGGATCCCAACGCAAGAACCACACGATTGATCGTGATCTCTTCCACATCCCAAGCCTCACGCTTGAACGAACTGAAATCGATCGTGGTCCGAATCCCTTGAGCCTCTACTTTCTGCACGGCGTTCTCTCCACCGCCCATGAAGTAATCCGAATAGAACGAAGCATCCGTCCAGGAGAAGGGCGCGAACTCACCGTCGACTTGCAGAACGCGAGAGACTTTGCTGGCAAGGAACTCACGAAACGCGTCACTCCTCAAATAGCGCTTTGCTAGAATTGTAGCCACGCCCCCCATGAGAATCGGGACCACGACTAGCCCGGCCACCCCCCACCCAATCCAGCGAGCACGAGATGACTTGGCGGGACGACGGGATCTTCGAGAGCGAGCCATGTTAGACTAATACAGCCCACTAAATCGATCGGCAAGCAGTTGCAAACCCTGCCTCCTCGTCAATCAATGAGCATGCTTGAACTCAAGGAGGTCTCTTACAGCGCGGAGAAGGATGGCGAAGCTTTCGATATCCTTCACGAATCCTCATTCGCGGTCCCAAAGGGACACTTCATGGCCATTGTGGGTCCTTCAGGCTGCGGCAAGACCACCCTGCTCAAAGTGATCGCGGGCATTTTAGAGGAGAGCGCTGGCTGTCTTTACTGGGAAAACCGCGATCTCGCTGACGATGCTGAACTCGATCCTGCCGAGGTCGGTTATGTGCCACAGTTCAGTGTCGCCTACGAACATCTCACGGTGGAAGAGAGCGTCGAGAGCGCCGTGGAATTGAGAGTGACCACGGTGAATCGGAGCCATGTGGAGCAAATTGCCGATATCGTCATCGACCAAACCGGACTCGAGGGTATCTCGGATCGCCGCGTGAAGGTCCTGAGTGGAGGTCAAAAACGTCGCCTCGGCCTGGCAATGGAGCTCGTGAGCAATCCAAGACTTCTCTTATGTGATGAGGTCACCAGCGGACTGGACCCACGAAGCGAGAACGAGATTGTTCATCTCCTCCACAGTTTATCAGAGATAGACAATCGGATTGTCATCAATGTCACCCACAGCCTCTCCAACTTGGAACTATATGATTCCATCCTCGTACTGCATGAAGGTTGTGTCGTCTATCACGGCAAGCCCGATGCTGCCGATCACTATTTCAGCGTGGAGAGCACGGAGGACATTTATCCGACACTAGCTCAACGAGACGCTCGCGATTGGCACACCTCCTGGCAGAAACATAAAAACTCTTATTACGAAAGTCTAGATTTCACTGAACCCGCCTCACGAGACAAGGCTATAGGGGAAGATCCCGCCCCAGCTGACACCCAGTCACTCGAAGACAGCTTGCAAGAAGCCGATGACCGCCTGCCCGGTCCGTGGCGCCAGTTCGCGGTGTTATTAAGAAGGCGCTTCACCATTCTGCGGCGTGATCGTGGGCAACTCTTCCTGCAAGCAGCCCTGCTATTTGGATTTCCGCTGCTCGTCATCCTTTTCACGCCAGGCCTGTTCGAGTCTAATCAAGGCATGGGAATCCCTCCCATGCCCAATCAGCTCACGCCCACTGAGATCATTAATTCTTCAAACATGGCGAACGAAATGACGAAAGCGCAGGACATCGCCGGGCAACAGTTTCGCCTCGGCGTGCTCATCTCAGGTCTCGCCATGTTCCAGGTCATCCTTTTAGCGCTCATGGGATCTAACAATAGCGCTAGAGAGATCGTGGCCGAACGTCCGATTTACGAGAAGGAGAAACTCGCTGGCCTAAGCCCATTGAGCTACCTTATGAGCAAGGTCACCTACCTCGCTCTCCTCTGCCTCGCCCAGAGCGCGTGGATGGCTGGCTTCGTCAATCACTTCACGGTCATGCCCGGCAGCCTGACACAGCAGTTCATACTTCTCTTTCTCGTCACGGCGTCCATGACCGCGATATGCCTTGCCATCTCATCGCTATCCAGATCGACAGAGCAAGCCTCACTTCTCAGTGTCTATTTGGTAGGATTCCAGCTTCCGCTTTCAAATGCCGTCCTCGCGCTCCCTGACGTGGTTGCCACTGTAACGCAACCCTTCATCGCGGCCTACTGGGGTTGGGCAGGCCAACTAGATCATATCATGAAGGAGACCGCTTACGATGTGGGGATTGAGAAGGCTATTCCCACCGGACTGAGCCCGTTCGAAATCTGCGTGGCTATGCTCAGCGCCCATGTCGCCATCGGGCTCTTCGTGACCTATGTGGGTGCGCATCGCCATCGCTGGGAGTAAACCACGCCTCAGCGCTCTTCGTGCTTGGCCTCGCCCCGCAAGGCCGAGCCCACAGCGTGCCAAGCAAGCGTGGCACATTTGATACGCGCAGGAAATCGACGCACTCCGAGCAGAGCCGTGAGATCCCCTAACACTTCAAGATCCGCCTCTGGTTCCTCGTCTTGAGTCAGCAGTTGGGCGATGTCTGCGATCTTGGCATGGGCCTCGTCTACTGAACGGCCCGCCAATTGCAGCGTCATGATAGAGGCCGACGCTCTTGAAATAGCGCAGCCCTCACCAAGGAATTGCACTTTTTCAAGGCTTCCCTCACTATCCTTGCACACATAAACCGTGATCCGATCTCCACAGAGTGGATTGAAACCTTCAGCCTGACAATCACAAGGCTCTAGGACACCTTCATTTCGAGGTCGCCGATTATGCGAGAGAATGATTTCCTGATAAAGATCGTTCAGATCGTCCATGCTAAGCAGTTCTGCGCTGATTTAAATATCGCGCCAACCCATACACGCTCATCTGTGTCGGATTCGCTACCTCATAGTTGGCAAGTGCTTTCGAACTGAGTCCTGCTTGCCGAAGCTGGTCAGCCACATGCTCAGCAAACGGAGCAACAAGGTCTGCAGGCGCTGATTCATCAAATCGCTCAGCCACCCAGTGATGCCAGTCATCCAAGCACTCGCGCAGGGCCGCAAGGTGGGACTCTTTCTCGGAAACAGCGCCAAAGTGCGTGAGGTAGAGAGTTTCAGCAGAGCATGCCTGCAAGCGATCTATCGAGTCCATCCACGCCTCCAAATTAATGTCCGGCGGAGGACATGGCGGCTGCACCGGCCCTCCGGAAAGAGAAACACCGGCAGCGTCCCCGGCAAAAAGCGCATCCTCGCCACACTGCCAGGCGATGTGGTGTTTGGCATGACCTGGAGTGTGCCAAGCTGTGAACAACGTCTGGCCAACCTGAATCTCTTCTTCGTGATCACAGGCATGAATTTGAGCGGGTGAGATACAACGCATCTCACCCCACAGCTGCTCCGTTGCATCGCCAAAGACACGTTTCGCCGACTTCCAAAGGACCTCTGGATCGGCGAGATGACTCTGCCCGAACGGGTGAACATGAATCGTTGCCCCATGCTCGGCGAAGCGCCAAGCGGCTCCCGCATGATCGAAATGGATATGCGTTAGAAAAACATGTTGGATGTCTGTGAGGACAAAGCCAGCTTGCTGCACGCCTATTTCCAGCGACTCTAAGGTCGTCGCTGGTCCGGACTCGACAAGAACAGGACCTACAGCAGTCTCGATCAGGAAGGCCGCAATCGTTCCTGGGTGCCCCTGAAAGTTGAGATCAATCGTGTGAATCATCAGTCTATCGGCCGTCTGAATCCAAGGCGACAGCTTCTAGCAATTGATCTCCAAAGTCAGGCAAAGCAGAGAAGACGCGGTTCCAGTTAGGGATCTCAGGATGATGATATTGATTTCCGAGAAACTCATTGTCAGCTAAGTCAAGAGCTCGCTCGAAAGCCTCAATCGCGGCAGCCTCTTCATGGCGGTAGTAGGTGAGGCCATTGACGACGGAGTCGTCGTGGAAACGCTGGATCGTGTCCTTAGCTGTTTTCACATAGGTCAGGCGGATCGTTCGTAAGGTGGTGTCATCAAGACGCACGCCGTCAGCCGTGAGGTTCGAGTATAGCGTCAGCACAATCTCTTTGGCCATCTTCATAAGCCCTTTCTCTGGCGACGGTTCTGTGCCCTCAGTCTTCGTCTCCAGATGCTGATGCTTGTGCTCAAAATTCATCCCGAGGTCGACCTGACAAACCTGGCGAAGCGTGGTGTTGTGATAGATTTCACACAACATGCCAACCTCCAACCCCCAGTTGCCGGGGAGACGGAGTACACTAGCCAAATTCACATTCATGGCAAACTCACCAGAAAGCAGGTAGCGGAAGCTATCGAGAAATTCGAGCAACGGAAGAGGCCCTAGCACCTTCATCATTGCTCGAATGAGCGGCCCCATGAATAGACGGGTGACGCGGCCATACATGCGATCAGAGACACGCCCGTAGTAACTCTTGCAGAAACTATAACCAATGCTTGGCGTGGCCGCCGGCATGCAAAGCCGCAGGAGCATTTCCCGGTGATAGGAAATGATATCCGTATCGTGCGTCGCAATGATACTGGTGCCTCCTCGGGCGATCGTATGCCCGATGGCCATCCATACATTGTAACCTTTGCCTGGTATGTACGACGTCAGCGAATTCTTCTCAAGCTGCCCGTAGAGTTCATTCAATCGAGGCCCATCGTTCCAAATAATCTGGTGATTCTGCGGCAACTCCGAGAAGAACTCCCGTGCATGGGCAAGCTCTTCTGCCGACATGCGATTCATACTGATGACCACGTTGTTTACGTAATCCACCTGCTTCAATTCATCGACAATACTCTTCAAGGCGGGGCGCTTGACCTCCGCATACAATGCAGGCAACACGAGTGTGATCGGACGGCGCTTAGTGTGCCCGGCCAGTTTCTTAGACTGCGCCTCGATGTCGAGTTCACGGAGATGATGTAGCGTAGTGAGTAGCCGATGCTGATAAAAGTCTGCCATGAGGTGACATAGCAGAACTCTGCGTGCTTGGCGACCAGCGTTGTCCCACTTGCGCTTCGGCCGAGGCTTGGCACTCTCCTCTATGCTAAGAAAGTGCGTCATCGCTATCACTCTGATCTCAGCGGTGATCTTGTTCTGTTCGCTTGCATTCTACTTTCTATACTGGCCGAAAGTACAACAAAGAAATGCAGCGCTCATTGCACATATTCTCGAGGAAAGTGCCGTCTCTTACAAGAAAGACTACGATGCCTACCCAACTGGATCGGGTACAGAAATCATCGCCTCACTTTTAGGGAAAAATACGAGAAACAAATCTTACCTGAGGCCAGAATTCCGATCCTTTCTGGATGACAACGGTTATGTTAGCGATAGTTGGAATCGCCCCTTCCGGTTTGACAGTCAGTCTGATGGCAGTTTTAAGCTACGGTCGGCTGGTCCCAATGGCGTTTTTGACGACGACGACGATCTGACCAGCGCCAACGCTCAAGAGTAAGCCCGCCCCTTCTTCCCTCCAGCCTGTTTCCAACTATGCAAGCCTATCACCGTCTCCTCCAACGTGTTCTCGATGAAGGAAAGTTTCGCGACGACCGTACTGGGACAGGAACATACTCAGTCTTTGGGGCTCAAGAACGGTTCGATCTCCGTGAGGGATTTCCTGTCCTAACGACTAAAAAGCTCCATCTGCGGTCCATCATTCACGAACTTCTCTGGTTCCTTAAGGGCGATCCCAACATCGCCTATCTTAAGGAATACAAAGTTCGGATCTGGGATGAGTGGGCAGACGCTGATGGCAACCTGGGTCCAGTTTACGGCAAACAGTGGCGCTCTTGGGAAGGCGCTGGAGGCAAGACGATCGATCAAATTGCCCAAGTCGTCGATTCACTTAAAAACGCTCCTCACAGCCGACGGCATATTGTGAGCGCTTGGAACGTGGCTGATATAGACGAGATGGCCTTGCCTCCCTGCCATCTTCTCTTTCAATTCTATGTCTGCGATGGCGAACTTAGCTGCCAACTGTATCAGCGAAGTGCCGATCTCTTCCTTGGTGTACCTTTCAATATCGCCTCTTACGCACTTCTGACATTAATGATGGCCCAAGTCGCCGGGCTAAAGCCGGGCGACTTTGTGCACACTTTCGGGGACCTACATCTCTATAAGAATCATATCGATCAGGCCAAACTTCAACTCTCCCGCAAACTACGCGCATCGCCCACCATGACGCTAAATCCCATGGTCGATAAAATTGATGGCTTCACTTTCGAAGATTTCACACTCGATGGCTATGATCCCCATCCGCATATCAAGGCAGAGGTCTCGGTTTAGCCTTCAGCCTATCACCCATAAAAAACGCCCCACCCTGCAAAAAGGAATGGAGCGTTAGTAAATTGTATTAGGAAAGGATGCTACTTCAGG